>Ga0233437_1003351_pt1 | contig 21295 bp, 22 predicted proteins | sample SI_122_August201_FD_182714 | JGI IMG/M metagenome (GOLD analysis project Ga0233437, IMG submission 182714) | Seawater microbial communities from Saanich Inlet, British Columbia, Canada - SI_122_August2016_200_MG | ecosystem: Environmental > Aquatic > Marine > Inlet | place: Canada: British...
GCCGCATGACAGCACGCATTTCGTCTAAAAGTTTCATGGCAAAAGCTTGTTGCAGGGTTGGTTTTTTGAATAGATTGTATGCTAGATATCTGATATTGTAAACAGGTAATTTTGCCTGATAACATCGCATTTGCTAGCTATCAGGCAGATCTGCTTGGTAATCAATGGTTAGGCAAAGGTACGAATATGGCAATCACATACACATATGATCAAGCTGAAAATCTGGTATTAACAGAAGCAAAAGAGGTAATTTCTATTCAAGAATTATCAATATATATTGTTAATGTGTCGGAAGATCTAAATATCAAGAGTGGTTTTGTCGAGGTTGTTGATTTGTCTGAGGTCACAGACTTACAAATATCGTATAGTTCTGCACAAAATATAACAAAGGGTTGGGATAAATGGAAACATAAATCCCACAAAGGGTCGATCATGTATGCCCCAACAGATTTAGCTTTTGGTATTCTCCGAATGATGCAGACTCTAATTGCAATGGAACCAGGCTCTGAAGAAACACCTCACTTAATAGCAAGGAACAAAGATGACATTCCTGAACTAATCAGGAAAATTAAAGCCTAACCAAGCGCTGCACCAGACTGCGAGAAGCGCCTTTCAATTTTCTGTGAGTTCGGTGGCGCAGCTGGTGAGCTTAATCGTTATGCCTTGAATAGAGAGGACTACACAAAAGAAAGGCCGTAAAGGTAAAGATGAAAAACAGGGAGGGAGATGAAAAGTCAATGATGAGCAATACGGTCCAATTCTTCACGGATTACCATGCGAATAACCGTCTCGTCGAGTGGTTTCCCGCTTTTTGCAAGATATTCTCTAAGGACCTCATTGATCATTGTCTGGTACCCATATCCTGCTTTGTCCGCTCGTACACGGAATTCATCAAGGATGGCCGTATCAAGATACATCGTAACTCTGGTTTTTCCTTTTGTAGGAACAACCTGGCCTCTTTTGGCATTTTTAAAATCATATTCCTTTTTCATATTGTTTCCTTTCCTTTGATGTCGCCTTTCTGGCCGAAATCAAACGGATGGTATCGGTTCGGTATGAATAAACAACCGCGATTATTCGACAAACCGCGTCAACACCAACGGTCATAAATCGTTGTTCATTTGCAACGACGTGCTCTTCCAAAGTCATGGCAAATGGATCATAAAGCACCGCATCTGCATCAGAGAAGCGTATCCTGTGTTTTTTGAAGTTGATTTCAGCTTTGTTTGGGTCCCATGTTACATGCATAATGGATAGCATGCATATATCATATGTATATGTCAATAGTCTTGTTTAATTGCCTTGATTATACAGCCATGTGGAGATGAAAATGAAATGTCCAAAATGCCAGTCTGAAAATCCTGAAGGGGTGAAGTTTTGCGGTGAATGTGGAAACAAACTTGAAATTCGATGCTCAAAATGCAACGCAGCAAATCCACCTCAATTCAAATTCTGCGGTGAATGCGGCCAAGCATTCACACAGGCAGAAACCCTCTCGCCCGTCAATTACAATTACAACCATCCCCAATCCTACACCCCGAAACACCTGGCCGATAAAATCCTCACCTCCCGAAGCACCATAGAGGGAGAACGGAAATTGGTGACGGTCCTGTTTGCGGATGTTGCAGGCTTTACCGCCATATCCGAAAAACTTGACGCCGAACAGGTCCACGAGGTCATGGACGGTTGTTTTCGAATCCTGATGGATGAGATCCATCGGTTTGAAGGGACCATCAACCAGTTTACCGGCGACGGGGTGATGGCAATCTTCGGTGCCCCCATCGCTCATGAGGACCACGCCCAACGGGCCTGTCATGCTGCTCTGGCCATACAGAGGGCCATCGAACCCTACGCTGAAAAACTTAAAACCGTTCTCGGAATAGAATTTCGCTTACGCATTGGGATCAACTCCGGGCCGGTGGTGGTAGGTTCCATAGGCGATGATCTGAGGATGGACTATACTGCCCAGGGGGACACCTCCAATCTGGCTTCACGAATGGAGAGCCATGCCGAGCTCGGCACTGCGTTGATATCAGAAAACACTTACAGACTCGTGAAGGACTTCTTTGAGCTTGCATCCAAAGGAAAACTTCAGGTGAAGGGGAAACAGGCGCCGGTCGAGGCCTACAGGCTTGAGGGCGCCGGAGAAGTTGTAACACGGATCGGGGCCTCCGCCGCTAAGGGGCTTACCCGTTTTGTAGGGCGTACACCCGAAATTGAGGCACTGAAAGAGGTGTTTGCGAAAGCCCAGTCAGGTCAGGGACAGGTGGTGGGGATTGTTGGTGAGGCCGGGGTAGGAAAATCGAGGCTCCTTCTGGAACTGTGCAATACACTGCCCGAAAGAGACTACACTTATCTGGAAGGGCACTGCCTCCATTACGGCGGCGCCATGCCCTATCTGCCCATACTGGATGTTTTCAGGTCCTATATCGGCATTAAAGAAGGGGAGCGGGAATCGGTTGTCAGGGAAAAAATAAATGAGAGGATTCTCGGGTTGGATGAGAATCTAAGCACCGCTATCCCGCCTTTCCAGGAACTGCTTTCTCTGAAACCCGACGATGAGAAATACGCCGAGCTAGAGCCGAAACAGAAGCGAGAGAAGACCTTTGAAGCCTTCAGAGACCTCATTGTGCGGGGCAGCCAAGAAAGACCGTTGATCCTGGCTATTGAAGATCTTCACTGGATCGATAAGACCTCCGAGGAATTCCTGGACTATATGATTGGATGGCTCCCCACCACCCATATCTTGCTCGTCCTTCTCTACCGGCCGGAATACACCCATGCTTGGGGAAGCAAATCCTATTACGGTAAGATCGGGGTGGACCAGCTCTCCAGTGATACCAGCGCGGAACTGGTGCGGGCCATTCTCGATGGCGGAAACGTCATGCCCAACCTCAGGGATCTGATTTTGAGCAGGGCTTCAGGGAACCCTTTCTTCATGGAGGAGCTGACCCACAGCCTGCTGGAAGACGGTTCGATCCGCAAAAAGGACGGCCACTATGTTCTGGGGGCAAAGGTCTCGGATATTCAGGTACCGGATACGGTGCAGGGGATTATCGCGGCCCGCATGGACCGGTTGGAAGAAGGGCTTAAGCGGATCATGCAGGTGGCCTCGGTGATCGGCCGGGAATTTGCCTTTCGAATCCTAAATGCTATCACCGAGATGAAGGAGGATCTCAAAAGCAACCTTGTCAACCTTCAGGGGCTGGAGTTCATCTACGAAAAGAGCCTTTTTCCCGAACTGGAATATATCTTCCGCCACGCCTTGAGCCAGGAAGTGGCCTACAACAGCCTGCTTTTAAAGCGCAGAAAGGAAATTCATGAAAAAATCGGAAATGCCATCGAAGAGCTCTACCCGGACAGGCTGGAAGAGTTCTATGAGATGTTGGCCTACCACTATGCGAAGAGTAACGATATTTCAAGAGCCTGCCACTACCTAAAATTGTCGGGGGATAAAGCCCGAAAGATCTTCTCATCGTTGCAAGCATTTGAGTTCTACAATGAAGCCGCAAAGTTGCTCAGGAACCAACCTGACGACCATGAAAATAGAAGGCTTCGCCTGGTGGTCATCCAGCCAATGGCTCGTCTCATAACGGTCCTAGGTTCCCCTGAAGGTTCATTTGAACTCCTGACGGAGGGTGAGAAACTGGCAAACGATTTGGCGAAAAAAAAGGCCTTGGCGCATTTCCAGACTGCCCTGGGAATTTTCTACCTTACATCGCTGGGTAATCCAACAAAAGGGAGAGAATATATCGAAAAAGCTTTGGGAGAGGCCGATCTGATAGGGGACACCGAAATCCTTATTCCCGCGATGGCGGATTTGATTAAATTTTCTTCTCTTGAAGGAAGGTACTCAAGCATATGTAAAATAGCGCCAAAGACAATTGCGCTTATCGAGAAGGCACATGCCGAGCTTGAGCATTTTAATCAAGGCTACAATCAATATTCAGTACTACAGGCCCTCTATGGCGTGAGCCTTGCCATCACGGGAAAATTTTCAGAAGGGGAACCGTTTCTTAAAAATGGTTTGTCCTTTGCCCTTGACCTAAACGATTTATTGAGCCTCGGAATGATTGAGCAAAGTTATGGAAGGTTTTATTATGAAAAGGGCGACGCTAAAAACATGGCCAAACACTTGCGATCATGTATTTCGTACTACGAAAAGAGCAAATTCGAAATGCTGTTGGGTGTTGTCTGGGGTATGTTAGGCAAGGCATATCTCTTTCTGGGACAAACCGAATTGGCTCTGCAATGTGCGCAGAAGGGCTTGGATATGCATAAAACCGTAGGTGTATCCCTGTGGTTGGGATATCGTTACACTATGCTTGGCGAAATCCATTTTGAACTGGGCGATTTTGAAAATGCTCTGGACTATTGTAAACAGGCAGTGCCTTTGTGTCAAAAGCACAATGAAAAACCTGAAGAGGCAGTCGCCTTGATAAGCTTGGGTAGAGTTATTGGCTTGACAAGCAGTATTGAATTTGAAAAGGCAAGGAATCTGATTCTCCGGGGAACAAATATTCTTCAGGAACTTGAACAAAGACCACGTTACGCAACAGGTCGTTTCTACCTGGGTGAACTCTACGCACACGCAGGTCAAAAAGAAGAGGCGCTGCAAAATCTTGAACAGGCTGGGACCATGTTCCAAGAAATGGGTATGGATTACTGGCTGGACAAGACACAGGAGGTTATGGCAACGCTGTAGAAAGCGAGGAACCTTTTGCATGTCTTGTGGTTTCAGTAGTTCCCGCAAAACAGCACAATTCCAATATTCCAGCATCGGAATCTATTGGAAGGAACAGAAGTTTACATTTTACAGCCTTCACCTGGTGGATGTTCGCAACTGAATTTTTCGGTCGCTTTATCCGGGTGGACACAAAGTACTGCCCATAAGTTTACAGATTGTATCTGCTTGATTTTGTGGCCTCTTTTCGGCATTGACGGCATAACCCAACGTTTGACTTGACGTCTGAAAGACCTGCGGTTCATGCTGGGGCCGGTGAGAGGCGAAAGTCAGCTTAACGTTATGTCTGTAATAATAGGGGTCAGACCATGTTTATCCACGATCCTTACGTCGTTAGTATCTCAAAGGGGGAAAATATATGACTTATAAAAACATACCAAGACAATCCCTGGGTTTTTTCCCAACGCCGGTGGTCGAGCTTACCAAGTTAACCGAGGCGCTTGACGGCCCAAGAATATTGATGAAGCGAGATGACAATACTGGCCTTGCCTTTGGGGGAAACAAAACCAGGAAGCTGGAATTCATTCTTGGGGATGCTCTTGCACATGGTGCGGATACTATTATTTCTGCGGGTGCGGCCCAATCAAACCATTGCCGGCAAACCGCTGCGGCGGCTGCCAGCCTACAACTTGAATGCCATCTTATTCTCGGTGGGAAAGAACCGGATGTTATTAGTGGTAATCTTTTACTCGATCGAATATTTGGTGCCCATATTCATTGGGGGGGTAAAAATCGTAAAGGAGAAGATATTCCTCAAATTGTTGAAGAACTTAAAAAATCAGGGAAAAAGCCTTATATTGTGCCATATGGTGGTTCAAATGAGCTCGGCGCATTAGCATTTGTAGAGGCGTTAAAAGAGCTGGATCTACAACTTCAAAATTTAAATGAATCACTCACGCATATTGTTTTCGCATCAAGCTCCGGAGGGACACAAGCTGGCTTGATGCTCGGTAAAAAATGTCTCAATGCGGCATTTCAAATAGTAGGAATAAATATTGATAAAGATGAAACAGGAAAGATTCCTTTTGATCAATTCATACTGTCTCTTGCTAATGATACTGCAGAATTCATTGGTAGTCATTATAGATTTTCAGAGGAAGATTTGATTCTTGATTCTAGTTACGTTGGAGAAGGTTACGGCGTGGTTGGCCCCCTGGAGAATGAAGCAATTTCACTTACTGCACAAACCGAAGGCATATTGTTAGATCCCGTATATACAGGAAGAGCCATGGGTGGGTTATTCGATCTGATTCGTTCCGGGAAAATTGCGAAAAAAGATAGCGTCTTATTTTGGCATACAGGCGGTACTCCTGCTTTGTTTGCCTACTCGGACCAGCAGTCTGAAAACAAGGCTGCATCTGGTTGAATCCCCTCTGCTGTTGACGCTTAACTCTAATTTTTTGGAAACAGCAAGAGTCAACGGCAGATCACTGCCGACCCAGTCCACACAAGCCAACAGAAAAAGTCGCGCGGGTGATTAACGACGTTATGTTCCAAAGGAGATAAAATCATGAAAACATTTTTGTGCGGAATATGTTTAACATTATTGCTAACAAGTACCATTTGGGCTCAAGATGCAGATGTTGTCAAAGTTGATGTGTTAGCCAAAACGAGTTCAAGCTGGGATGGTGCAACTCTGCCGGACTACCCAAAAGGCAGGCCGGAAATAACGATTCTAAGGATCAAAATTCCTCCAAAGTTTACATTGCCGCTACATATCCATCCGGTGATAAATGCGGGTGTATTGTTAAAAGGAGAGCTCACTGTAGTGACAGAGGACAAAAAGACGCTACATCTAAAAGCTGGCGATTCCATCGTCGAAGTTGTTAATACGTGGCACTATGGAAAAAATGAGGGTAATGAACCTGCAGAGATTATAGTATTCTATGCTGGTATAAAGGAGAAACCGATTACCATTAAGGAAACCATTAAAAAATAGCGTTCAACGCGTCGTTTCAGTGAGAATCAGAAGTATTTCGAAGCGTTTATCACCGCTCTGCTTCGTGCGTGATTTGCGAAGATGGTTATAGAAAAGTCCAATATATACCATAACATATTGAGAGATGAACAAATGTTAATCTTGGAAGAATTAAAGAATCTGGCAGAAGAAGATTATAAAGCATTTAATAACAAAATAATCCCAACAAAGCAGACGACGCTAGGTGTCCGTTTGCCGATTTTAAGAAAAATTGCCAAAAGGATAGCAAAAGAAAAAGCAATTGAGTTTGTCCAACTAGACAAACAAAACATATATGAAATGATTATGCTTGAAGGATTCGTTCTTTCCCATATGGAAAAATCATTTAAAGAGTTGTTACCGTTCACCGAAACATTTTTATTGAAGGTGGATAACTGGGCGCAGGTTGATTCAACTATTTGCGATTTTAAGAAAATAACAAAAGAAAAAGAAGATGTCTTAGTTATTGTCAAAAAATGGCTGAAATCAGATAAAGAATTCTTTGTCCGCGCAGGCCTTGTCATATTGCTTGCACACTTTGTGGAAAAAGAAAATGTGCAAATGATTTTTGAAATGTCACAAAGTGTTGTTCATACCGGATACTACGTACATATGGGGAATGCTTGGCTTATTTCTTGCTGCATGGCAAAATTCCCCGAAGAAACACTTGTCTTTTTCAGAAACAATACTTTAGACAATAAAACACATAATAAGGCAATCCAAAAATCCCGCGAAAGTTACCGCGTGTTAAATGAGCACAAAGTCATGATTAATGAATTAAAAAGAAAGTCGAGCGGATAAAAATCAGGGGCGTCCTCCTTGCAATTTGATGTGATCAAACGAGAGACGTTCACGCATTCTTATGGCGCAGCAGTTTATCGTTTAGATCGGCTTTGGCCTTTGCCCGGGCCTTGAGGCGCAAGGCATGTGCCTCCATTGTGTTTTTGGGAACTTCCGGTTGGGCCCCGTGGGATTTGCGCTCTAACACCAGTGCACCGCTGGGGCAGGTTGAAACGCACAGACCGCATCCGATGCAACGTTCCGCGTTTAGAACCGCATGATCTTCCGCCATGCTCAGAGCCTCCATCTGGCATCGTTCCAAACAGGTCTCACACCCAATGCAGGTTTCAATGTCTATGCGCGCCACGAACGCTGCTGATGCCATTGCTGCGGGAGAAGGGTGCCTTTTGAGATGCATGAGGATCTGGCAACAGTCCCCGCAACAACAGCAGATATTAACAATTTCCTGAGCGTTGCTTGGCTGAAGCACCAGACCCTCCTCATCCGCCTTCTGCAGGATTTCAAGGGTCTCTTCCATGGTAATCACCCTTCCAAGACCGTTGCGTTCGTAATAATCGGCCCCCCAGCCAAAGATGAGACACGCGTCCATGAGTTTGTCACACCCGCCACCCTTGAGCGCATGTTCCTTGCGGCAGATACAGGGGGCTACCAGAAACTTCTTTTGTTTCCTGACCATTTCTTCGGCCTTTTCGTACGGGAGGACCTCTATGCCGGCATCGATACTTTTCCCCACCGGGATGGTTCGAAGTTGCGGCACATGATCAAAGGCCTCTTTCCCCAGAATGGGCGTATATTCCTCCATATCCCTGACGAATTCCTCATCAAGATCGTTCACATGATATTCCCAGATACCCACAACAAACTGCGATGCCATATAAGCTGGGGGTCTGTTTCCCGTCTCAATACTGAAAATTAAACCCTTTTTCGTCATTTCCTCCAGCAGGGGTGCCATTTCCCGCTCGGCCATGCCGGCCCGCTTCGCAATGACCATGGCGGGTTCCAGTTTCGATCTCAGATGAACGGCCAGGCTTGCCTCCTCCGGGTTGAACAGTCGTTTAAGGATACGGATCTCAACGCCGCTACGGGTAGCAGGAAAACCCGCCGGCAAACTGTCCAAATGTTCTCTTAATGCACGGTAAACGTCATTCATATCTTATTCTCCTTATCGGGTGTGGTTACACACCTATAGCAGAAAACAAGCGTCAAGACAAAAAAATGCACACTCCGCCGGAAAAATCATGATATCTTTTTCTTGTGATAACCGTATTTTGCGTTTGTGGTCTGTGGGTATAGGGACATCCCTTTTATTTTATTTCCATAAATCCCAGAACTGAGGGAAAGACTTGTTGACGCAGGCGGGATTTTGGATGCGGACTCCAGGGACTTTTAACCCCACCACCGCCAGGCTCATGGCCAGGCGATGGTCGTCATGGGGGTCTACCTTGGCGCCGGAGAGCCTTTGGCCGCCATGGACCACCAGAGAATCCTCGAATTCTTCCACCCGTGCCCCCAGCTTGCGCCATTCCACAGTCACCGCATTCAGTCTGTCGCTTTCCTTAAAACGAAGATGACCCACGTTCCGGATGGTGGTCTTCCCCTCGGCGAACAGGGCCACCGCCGCCAGGGTGGGCACCATGTCGGGCATGGCTCCCATGTCCACATCGACCCCCGTGAGCGGCCCGCCCGAAACCGACACCCGATCCGAGTCCCTGTTAACGACACATCCCATGGCCTCAAGGACCTCCAGCAACCGGATATCACCCTGCCTGCCTTGGGGATGGATGTTTTGGGTGGTCACCGTTCTTCCGGTGATCGCCGCACCGGCCCAGAAATAAGAAGCGGACGACACATCCCCCTGAACCGTGTAGTCTCTCGGTTGGTATTGTTGTCCGGCGGAAACGCTGAAACTAGCATACCCCTGCCGTTTTATCCGGACACCGAACGCCGCCATCACATCGATGGTCACATCCACATAGGGTTTTGACACCAGATCCCCTTTTACCGTAATGTCCACATCTTTCCGGGCGTACGGGCCTGATAAGAGCAGGGCCGACAGAAACTGACTGCTGGCATCCCCCGGCAGAGCCACGGCGCCGCCCAAAATGCCGTCGGAAACGATGCGGATGGGGGGACGACCATTGTTGTTTACATAAAGAACTTCCGCGCCCAGTTTAAAGAGCGCATCCACCAGAGGCCCCATGGGCCGCTCCCGCATACGGGGTGTGCCCGTCATGAGAAATCGCCCTTTCACGAGAGCCAGCACAGGCAACAGCAGTCTGAAAGAAGTCCCTGAATTGCCTAAGTAAAGCGCTTTTTCAAAAGGCTGATTCAAGGCATTTTCACCGATCCCCTCCATGACCAGATGATCCCCGTTCCGCTCCATTTTGACGCCTATGGCCTCTAAAATATGGGCCGTGTGACGGGTATCTTCGCACCTCAGATCATTTCTCAACACTGTTTTCCCGGCTGCCAGCCCTCCGGCAATGAGGGCCCGGTGGGTGATGCTCTTTGATCCGGGAATGGTGACCACGCGATGGTCGCCCGGGTTTTTTTTCATTCGGTTCATTTCCGCTCCAGTTCATTCTTCGAGTGCATTCTTTACCACCGTCCGCATCAGGTCCACATGGGGATCCAAGCCGGTCCACAATCGAAACTGTTCGGCCCCCTGATGGATGAACATCTCCAGTCCGCTGATGGTGGTGCATCCTTTGGCGCGGGCGCTTTTGAGCAAGCGGGTTTCAAGGGGATTGTAGATGGCATCCATCACCACCATGTTTTTCTGTAACATTTCCTTCGGTACCGGGGAAACATTCTCATGGGGAAACATGCCCACCGGCGTGGTCTGAATCAAAACATCTGCCCGTATCTCCCGGATCCTCTCCAACAAAATGAATGGGCATCCCAGAAAATCCGCAAGGGCCTGGCCACGCTCCATGGATCGGGCGGCAACCACCAGTTCCATCCCCTTTTCCCGGGCCACAAAGCCGATCCCCCGGGCAGCGCCACCGGCGCCCACCAGAACACAGCGTTTTCCCGCAAGATCGATTTTCGCCTCAAGGGCCTTCATGGCCCCCAATCCATCGGTGTTGTATCCTTTTAACCGGCCGTTTACATTCACAATGGTGTTGACGGCGCCGATTTGTTCCGCCAATGAATCCAATTCATCCAGGTGGGAAATGACCGACGTTTTGAAGGGAATGGTGACACTCATGCCGCGAATGCCTAAGGCCCGCATACCGCCGATGCTCCCTTTTAGATCCGACGGTTCAAAGGCCCCATACAGGGCGTTGACCCCCGCCGCCCTAAAGGCCGCATTGTGCATGACCGGGCTGAGGGAATGACCAATGGGATTTCCCAACACCCCGTAAATTTTCGCCGGATGACTTTTCATGAAGACAGCGCCTCCAACATCATTTTCATCTCCGTTGCGGGTACCTGGCCTGAAGCCGACTCCTCTCCCTTTTTGAGGGAGGCAAAGGTAAAGGCCCCCCCAAGGAGCGGGCAGGCGATCCGGCTCATGCGCCCCAAAGGGCCCATGCACAAGGCGACAATCTCAACACCCATCTTTTGAGCCAGGGGGATCAATCCCAACACGGTCAGGTTGTCCGCCAGGGCCCCGGCACGGGTAACGATCTTCACCACATCCGCCCCCGTGGCCGTCATTTTCCCGAACAGGTCCTCCAGTTTTTCCTTTGAAGGGGTTCCGTCACGAAAGTGCTTTGACAGGATCAGCTTTGCAGTGCCCCGTTTCTCAAATAACAACCGCCGATGTTCCAGGGGGATGGCATATTCCACATCCACATAGTCCGCGCCCAGTCTCACAGCCTCCTTGAGATAATCCACGCACGCGCCATAAGAGACGCGGCCGTGCCCCCCCTCTTCCTCGGATCGGTAGGTAATGATCACCGGCTTGGAAGCCGCCCTGATGATCTCACTCAAATCAAAGGATTCCATAGCATCCAGCCGGACTTCCATCAAATCGCCAAAAGTTGATGCCAGCGCCATTTTCCGGAGGGCATCGGACGTGTTCCGCGCCATAATCGGAATACAGATCATGCCCATCAAATTTAAACAATGGCATCCCATCAATTTTCAACAATGGATTCATTGATTTTGTGACCGAAATGCCTGCCCGCCGCTTCCACCCGGCCCAGAACCACATCTCCGGGATGAAGGTTGACCACCGAAATGGCCTGGCCTTCTTTTCCCACCAGACGGATGGTTTCCGCATTCTGCAGGATCATGGATACCAGACCATCCGGACCCATGGCCTCCACCAGGAGAAGGGGCCGCTGTTCGATTTTAACCCGACCCACCACCAGGGAAACGGCTTCTCCCCTCCAGTTGACGCCCAGCACCTCTTTGCCCGCTTTCAGTTCGGACAGATAGCTCGTTTTCCCCCCGGGAAGGGACACATACGCGTGGACGGCGCCGGCGTTTACCCTGAAAGGCCTGGGGGCCACATAGGGGTTTTCAATGCTCTCCGCATGCATCAGAAACAGCCCTTTGCTGCTGTTTCCCACCAGAATCCCCTCCCCTTCTCCCATCATGGTGCAGGTATCCACACAGACCCGGTCCCCCATGCCCATGGATCGGACCGACTGGATTTCCAGCGGGCACAGTTCCAGTTCCTGCCGTTCCGACTTGACCAGATTAAGCACCTCCTTCACCATAACCGGATCCGTTGCAGTAATGACCAGGCCGTCTACGCCTTTTTCCAGCACCGTTAATGCCATTTTGGCATCGCCCAGGTTATCCACTTCCACAAAAATATTCTGGGTCCTGGCCACCAGATTTTCCAGGGGGATAACATTCCAGTCCGTAGTCCTCACCACCACCTTTTTATGACGGCTCATGTCCACGATGCGGTCCTCGTCTTCGGTGGATGCGATTTCAAGCAGCACCACATCCTCTTCCCACCGGATATCCCCTTCATGGGAAACCGTTCGAATTACGCCCAGCTCCCTGACTTTTTCCATATCCCGGGAAGCCACCATCACCGCGTCCGCGCCCCCTTCAAGGGCCGTAGTCACCAGTTCCTTTTGCCACGGATCCGCCTTAACCCAAACTTCTTTCATCATTCAGTTTCCTTTCTCGTCAACCTGCCCGAAATAGCCTTTCAGGCTTTCAAACATCTTCTCAAACTCCTTTGTCTCTCCCTGTTTCACCATGGCAAGGATTTCACGGGCTCCCTCAAGATAATCACTCATTGATCCGAGAGCGTTTGGATTTTCCATCAGCAACGACCCAAACAGCTCTCCAGACTGCCCCATCATATTCTTGATCCGATCCACTCTCGTCTGAAAGGCCGGCGTGGCAAAACCTTCCAGGGTATCAAAGCTATACCCCGAACGGGCCATGCAAATGGCGAACGCCAATGAAGCAAAATGGTTTGCCCCTTGAATCATCCCCATCACATGATCGTGGACATCCGGCGTTGAAACAAGGACGTTTACGCCAGAAGATTCGAGAATTTTCCTTATCCAGACCATGCCCGCCTCCCCCCTCCCCTCGCAGAGAACGCAGGTCTTTTTTGAATCACCATTTTTTCCCGGACCGAAAAGTGGGTGTGCCCCCACCACTTCCGCCCTGGAGTAATGCAGCATGGCAGCCATGGGCTTTGCTTTGATGGACGTCAAATCCATAAGCATGGCATCTTCCGACGTCAGGGGAGCAATGTTCCGAATCACTTTTACGGTCTCTTTCATGGGCACGGAAAAGACCAACACGTCACATGCCGCCGCCTGCTCGGGGGTGATCGGGTTGCTTCGCCCCACGCGTATAATCTCCCGGCAGTGGGGGTCAAGGATATGGGAGAACCAGGCCCCCATACGGCCCGTCCCTCCGATTACCGCAACTTTTGGATTCATGAAACGTTGATCGGCAATTTTTGAGGACAAGCGGGTCATGATGCATCACCGGATGGATAAGACCCCAACCATTTCATAAACACGCACAGGGTTTTCATCTCAACCATGGCATCGGCCAGGCCCGGATCCTTCCTGTGCCCTTCAAGATCCACAAAAAACAGGTATTCCCAAGACCGCATGCGCATGGGTCTCGATTCAATGCGGCACACGTTAATCTCTCTTTGGGCCAGAGCTGATAGCATCCCGGCCAGCGCCCCCGGACGATGGTCCAGAAAGAACATCAGGGTGGTTTTATCGTTTCCGGTGGGTTGGGGCTCACCATTTCCCACCACCAAAAACCGGGTCACGTTATGGGGCTCATCCTCGATATCTTCCCTGAGCAGCCTCAGCCCCAGGGTTTCCGCCAGAAGGCGGCTGCCCAAAGCAGCGCCGTTGGGATCATCAGCCGCCATTTTTCCGGCAAGAGACGTACTCTCCACCAGCTCGAACGGAACATCCGGCAAATGACTTTTGAGCCATGAACGGCACTGGGCCAACGGCATGGGATGGGAATAGAGTCTTCCGATGGCGTTTAAATCTTCATTTTGAGCCATCAAACTAAGCCTGATCCGGTGATAATACTCTCCACATATTTTGAGATCGAATTTGTTAAACAGATCCCAAACCCCCACAACAGAGCCTTCCAGGGAGTTTTCCACCGGAATAACACCTTGATGACAATGGCCCTTTTCCACGGACCCGAAAACATCTTCAAAGGTGCGAGAGGGACAAAATTGGGCTGAATTGCCGAAAATGGAAATGGCGGCCTGGTGCGAAAAAGTCGCATCAGGTCCCAGAAATCCGACCTTCAACGGTCCTTGAACCGCCCGACCCGCGGAAATAATCCGGGTAAAAATATCCCGAATGGCATCCGGCGTAAGACGGGAATGACTTTTTGTGGCCATCCGGTCAAGGATCGCTTTCTCACGCACGGGATCAAAAACCGCCAACCCCCGTTGGTCCTTGATCCGCCCGATGGCGACCGCCACATCAAGCCGTTCACCCAAAAGCGAAAGGATCCTGGTGTCGATGGCGTCGATATCCTGACGGCAGCGATCAAGGTCCTCCCAACCGGCGTCTTCGTCCTGTTCAGGCTGCTTCCCTGTTGTATCCCCTGTTTTCATGTTCACTCACCCCTTGATTCAAATCATCGAATATGACCCTCACGCTGCGGCCTCCAACATGGGGGCGGAATTTCCATCCGACTGCCATGGTTCGCCGCTGGTTAAAACAGCCATGGCCTCATCAACCGACACATTCCCGTGAACGATTGCTGAAAGAGCCGACACGATCTTTGAAGGATTTTCATGCTGAAACACGTTGCGTCCGATGGAGGTGCCTGCGGCGCCCGCATCCATGGCCCCCCGCACCATGGTCAGGATCTCGCGATCGGACCCCATCTTGGCTCCCCCCGCGATGATGACCGGCACATGGCAGCCGTTCACCACCTCCCTGAAGCTCTCCACGCTGCCGGTGTAGGATACCTTAACCACATCCGCGCCCAGTTCCGCACCAAGACGGGCCGCATGTTTGACGGCCTGCGCATCGTATTCGTTTTTCACATTCTCTCCTCTGGGGTAGATCATGGCCAGAAGCGGCATGCCCCACTCCTCAGCGGAATAGGCGACCCGCCCAAGATCCGTCAACATTTCGTTGTCATGGCCGTTTCCGATATTTACATGCACCGATACCGCGTCGGCCCCCATCTTGATGGCTTCTTCCACGGAGCATACCAGAGTTTTGGCATTGGGGTCCAGGGCCAGGGACGTACTGCCGGAAAGATGAACAATCAACCCCATGTCCGGACCCGATTTCCGATGTCCTTTGGCCACCACACCCTTGTGAACCACCACCGCGTTGGCGCCTCCGTCGGCCACCTGGCTCATGGCGTCCCGAATGTTGACAATGCCCTCGATCGGTCCCGAACTGACCCCATGATCCATGGGCACGATGACGGCTTTGCCGGTTCCCCGATGCATTATCCGCTCAAGTCTGATTTCTTTTCCGATCATTTGCCTTTCCTCCATTATGGTTTTTTGGGGTTCTTTAAAATTCGGTTTTTTTCTTCATCAATCTTTCAAAAAAAAAGGCCATGGGCGTTTTGCTCCGCCCATGGCCTTATAAAACAAAACTTCAGGCACAAGGGCGGACCTCGCCAGCTGAAAAAATAATAAAAACTGTGTGTAACACTTAAAAAATCCACCTGTTTATTCCTTTTCTTCCTTAAGCCCCGAACTTCTGCCCGGCTGCCCTGGCCCGCAGATAATGATCCGCCAGGACCAACGCCACCATGGCTTCAACCACCGGCACAATGCGGGAAACAGCCGTAACATCAAATCTGCCGGTCAATTCCAGAGTGGCATTGCGTCCATTCCGATCAATGGTTTTCTGGGGTTTCATGATGGAAGGGATAGGTTTAACCGCCGCGCGGAGCACCAGTTCATCCCCGTTGGATATACCCCCAAGGATGCCCCCTGCCCTGTTGGAAACAAAGCCCGTGGACCGGATGGGGTCATTGTTCTCGGAACCCTTGAGTCGGGCCGCCTCAAACCCGGCACCCACTTCGACCCCCTTTACCGCGCCCACGGACATAATGGCCTTGGCCAACTCCGCGTCCAATTTGTCGAACACGGGCTCGCCCAAACCCGCAGGGCACCCGGTTACTCGCACCTCAACCACCCCGCCCAGACTGTCCCCTGCTTTTCTGGCCTTTTCAAGGGCCGTCATCATGGGTGCCACCGCATCCGAATCCGCACAATAGAGGGGATTTTGGAGAATCACGGCCGGGTCCATCCGGCTGGCCCGAATCCCCCCCAATTCCAGGGTATGGCCAAGGATGTTGATATGGAGCGGCCCCAGCACCTTCCGGGCCACCACACCGCAGGCTACCCGGGCCGCGGTTTCCCGGGCCGATGCCCGGCCGCCCCCCCGGTAATCCAGATGACCGAATTTCTTAAAGTAAGTGTAATCCGCATGTCCCGGCCTGAACAGGTCTTTCAGTACACCGTAGGGCTTGCTTTTCACATCATGGTTTCCCACCAGCAAGGATAACGGGGTTCCGGTGGTACGCCCTTCGAAAACGCCGGATAAGATCTCCACATGGTCTTCTTCCGTCCGTGGCGTCTCAAATGAGGATCGCCCCGGCCGGCGCCGTTCCATCTCCCTTACGAAATCCGCCTCATCGAGACAAATCCCGGCAGGACAGCCGTCGATAACGGCACCCAGGGCTTTTCCGTGGGATTCGCCGAAGGTGGTAATCTTGAATGTCTGTCCGAATGAATTTCCAGCCATTGGGCACTCTCCGGTTATGGGTTTAATACCACATGGAAACCGTTCCCTGTGATTGATCTCTAAGGTGTGAATGCGTCAACCCCCGGGGAATGGATTGCATAATTTCCTTTGATACCGCCAGAGGGGATTTTTGATCCGTATTCACAACATAGTCGCAGGCCCTCTCATAAAGGGCCGTTCTTTGACTCAGAACTTCCTGGATCTCCACCAACGGATTATCCCCCACCAGCCCCGGCCGAACACTGCCCGAACGTTCATCTTGCATCATCCGGTTCCGAAGGGTTGTGACGTCTGCCTGAAGCCAGACCACCCAGCCCGAATGCCTGAGATTGCGGACATTTTCCCAGTCCAAAACGACCCCGCCACCGGTTGCGATGACCCGCCGGTCCTGATTGGAAATGGATCGAACGATCATCTTTTCCACCAATCGAAAGGCCTCCCATCCATTTTCAGCCACGTAATCGGGGATGGAGGATCCGATCCGCCCCTCCAGAACCTGATCCGTATCCGCCAGCTCCAAACCCAGATAATCCGCCAGGGTTTTCCCCACCATACTTTTTCCACTGCACCGATACCCGATTAAAATAATATTCATGTCAATAACCCTGAAAATTTTCCCAAAAAAAAACCGTGGAAGCTTTTGAGGCGTCCACGGCTTTGAAAATTCATAAAAAGAACAGCATCTCAGCGCATGGACGGACCTCCACGATAATAAAAATAAAAGCCCTGCCATGACCGGTTTAAAAACATTGTTCCGCTGTTTCCTTTTGTTAACTTTGAAGAATGGGGAGCAGTAAAAACCATTCAATTTAATTTGTCAAGGAAAAAACATCAAACGGGTTCCCATCGTTGATATGGCCTCTTTGAGAATTCTGCTCCCACTGCGTACTTATGTTGAATTGCCCGAAAGAAAAGCATATATTCAAGCCGTGCTTTTTTCAAGAGTAGAATTTGGCGTTGTTGAATTCCGCAGTACCCGGACATGGCTCCGGCTGGCTACAAGCGGCATTTTCCGGCAAAGTGCTGGCATTGCTTTATGCCGGAGTCATTTTTCACCGTCAACTGTCTCGGATACCATCGCATGCTGCAACACATTGAGGTGGAGGCTATCGGCAGTGGCGTCAACAAGCTGTGTACCGACATTGCCACCTTCCATCTGCCGGGTCACAGCCCGGACTGTCTTGCCGTCATACTGGGCGAAGAGGCGGTCATTGTGGGTGATATCCTGCTGCCGCAGATTACGCCCTGGCCGACCCGGCTTGAGATGTATGGCGAAATCGCCGGAGTCGTCGGGCATATCTTCCCGGAACCAAAAGAGATTTTAGGTCTTCATTGCTATCTACAGTCTTTAAAGCAGCTCAGACGCCTGGGTACGGCACATCCGGATATGCGGGTGCTTCCAGCGCACCGTTTTTACTATGACGGACAGTGGAATATCGTCGATTTGACGCAGCGGGTCGATGAACTTATTGAACATCATGTGCAGAGATGTGCCGACATCGTTGATATTGTCTCAAAAGGATATGGTACGGCCGAAGAGATCGTTCAGCAGCACTTTGAACCATCTCTTCTGAAGGGGCCGGGAAAACACATGGCGATTAATGAAATCCTCAGCCATTGCGAACTGTTAGTGGATTGTGGAGATCTGACGGAGGCTGGGAACCATCAGTATGAAACCTCCGGCACTCGCCAATTTGAAACCCTGATCCCGTCTCTTGAGTGATGCGTTTTCGATCCCTTTATGTATCTTACATTTCAAAAATGAAGTGACTGCCTTTTTCCATCGATTTCAATAGTGGTTTTTGAATAAGTTAATTTGTTTATTATCTTACCGTCTTCAAAATGAATTATATCGACGCCCCTTCGTTTTTCAGGTTTTCCTTCGCACCCGCTTTCAAACGAAGGCCATTTAAGTAACCAGCGGTAAAGAACTTTTTGCTCTTTTTCATCGATGAAGGTTTCTTCCTCAACAAACCGAAAATTCCCGTGGTTAACAAACCATGGTTTCCATGCTTTCCGGAGAGCCTCTTTCCCCCTAACTTTTCCACCCGTCCAATTATCAAAAACTACATCTTCGTGAAAGAGGGCCATAACCCCTTCAAGATCATGATTGTCCCAAGCGAGATTCCATTGTTTTAATTCTTTTTCGCGCGGACTAAAACTGCTAGCATCGGTGCGCAATTTGGAGTCCCACAAGAGGGAAAAAAGAGGATTTTTCTGGAAAATGGACTGGGGTCAATATGTGCCTCTAAATAGTACCTCAATACCACTGAAATTGTCAAATTATCTGAAACCCATACCTACAACGACGGTCTTTCGAGATATTGCGAAAAAATCCTCGTTTATGACACCGATGGGTGAGATGCCAAGCCTTATCAACTTATTATTCTACCAGCGCTTCCCTCTTACCTTTTCACGATGGGCCCTCTTCCCACCGAAGGACCTTCTTGTTGACGACAGTGGGTTTCACGGACTAGGAAACCGGCCAGGATACCAACGATGACAAGAACGATGATGGACGTCATGGCAAAGTGGAAATCCCAATCCGTATACTCAGGGGCATTTCCTTTCATTCTGCCGTCCCAGTGCAGGTCCAACAGCCATCCCACCAGAGGCTGGCTTATGGCGCCGATGCCGATGAGCATCGTGTTAATCATTCCGGAGGATATTCCCGCTGCTGCCGATGGATTCCATTCACGACTGGCAGCATAGGCGAGTACCGGACCCTGTCCCATGAAACCAAGAAAAAACAGCAGGAGATTGGCTAACCAGAGTGGCAGGCCCGAAAGGTAAAGCAGGGGAACCATGAGGAGCAGGGACAAAACACCGCTGGTAATCATGGGCGTCCTCCGTCGCTGCAACCTGTCTGATATCCACCCGTAGAAGGCGCTGCCCAAAAGACACCCCACGAAAAGGAGGGAGATGGATGCGGCTGCTGCCTCCTTGCTCAGGCCGTAGATCTGTCCCATGAAAGATACCCCCCAAAGGGCCCCGAATGCAGCCAGGGGCGCATTGATACAACCCGCATAAACGCCATTTAGCCAAGTCTGCCCGTTGCCCATCACCACCCTGAGATCTGCAAAGAGCCTTGTCCAGCTCCCTTCCTGAAACTCATCTTCCATGACCGGCGCTTTTGGGTGATCACGTACCACCACAAAGATGAGAACGGCCAGCACAAGGGCCAGGGTTGCCAGTAAGAAAAACGTCTCGCGCCAATGGAATTGACCGACGACGGCAGCCAGGGGGGCTTCTCCACTGACGGCCCCCACCATCCCCAGCATGTTGGTGAGGCCCACCAGAAGACCGAAATGCCTTTCAGGAAACCAGTTTGCGGCCAATCTCAGGCAGCAAACAAAGGCAAAGCCCGATCCCGTTCCGATGAGGAGTCGCCCCAACGCCGCAGAGGTAAAACCGTGGGCCATGGCAAAAAGGACGCTCCCTACCACACACAGCAGGGCTGCCAGTACCAACGGACGTCGAGGGCCGTAGCGATCGGCGAGAACCCCAACGGGAATTTGCAGGATGGCGTAGGCGTAGTAATAAAATGCGCCAAGTTCGCCAACCTCAGCCCCTTCAATGGCAAAGGCACGCATCAAATCATCTACCATAACACTTGGTGCTACCCGTTGAAGATATTCATACAGGAAAAACAGGGATGCTGAACCCCATATGAGCCAAGGCCTGATGCCCGTGGATTCTGTGCTTGCATTACAGTTTTCCGCAACCATAGATAGATCTTCCATTGAATTTCGCGACCAAAGTGAAAACAGCTCCCATGAGACAAAACGATAACATTTCAAGAACTCTGGCTCAGGGGATTGAATGGTTGGTGTACACCCTGCACGGATGGAATGACAGAAGATGCCTTATGTCAAGAAAAATCGGCTCTTAGAAATCTCTTTACGGTGGACGGTTTGGGACTTGAGAAATAAAACAACGTGGTCAGGCTTTCTTTTGTATCTGCCAGTGCCCTAATGTGAGACTTACGTGCATCATCTTTCGGATCAATGCCGCACAAAATATGTGAAGACTGACGAATCAATCATTGATACCGTCGGCCATCCTATCCCCTTTTTCACGGCAAAAATTAACACGCCGAAACCACTTTCTTCAATACGATCGTGGAAAAATGCGCAGCGCACAAAAAAGCGATAGTTTTTATCACAACTCATTATTATTATTGATATTTTGACTATTTGGTTTTCATGCTACATAATGCCGGACTCATAAGTCAATTTGTTTTTTCAAACCAAGAGAGGCGGTACATAATGGAACTGATTGAAGGGGATATCAAACGCTTTTGTAATGATGCCATTTGGGTTGTTTTTTAAAAAAATGGGTTTGCGTATGATGGTATCGTCTTTTACGTGATCATGAACTCCTTTGCACTGCCTTGGTTCTTTGGCGACCCTACGCCTTGGCAATTAGGCTTTGAGACCATTTATCCCAGTTTGCTTGTGCATACTATTTATGGTCTATCTGTTGCCTTGACTTCGCGGGCGTTTGTTGTCCGATGGACAGGATAAACAAGGTTTAATTTCACAAGCCACTAGCCTCGACCACCGGGAAGTGAAAGCAATGGGAGATTTCAGC
>Ga0233437_1003354_pt1 | contig 21285 bp, 20 predicted proteins | sample SI_122_August201_FD_182714 | JGI IMG/M metagenome (GOLD analysis project Ga0233437, IMG submission 182714) | Seawater microbial communities from Saanich Inlet, British Columbia, Canada - SI_122_August2016_200_MG | ecosystem: Environmental > Aquatic > Marine > Inlet | place: Canada: British...
TAAAAATAAGAAGTCTGAGACATAGGGTATAATGAGCGTCGATCAGTTCCAAAAAACCGGACGGAATGCTCTGGAACAGGTGGACGGAATACTCCGGAACGGGTGGACGGATTCACCGGAATACGCAATAATATTAGAAAATTTAAATATTTGTCTTGGTCAAACAATTCTTGACGCTGGTTGTGGTAACGGGTACATGGCAATAAAGTTCTCAAAATTAATGGGAAATACAGGGAAAATTTACGCTCTTGATGTTGATAAGGCATTTATTGGAAATCTTAAAAAGGAAATTGGAAAGAAATCTAATATTGATGCTTTTGTCGGCGATATTACCAAAAGGACTGATTTAAAAGACTCTTCAGTAGACATAGCGTATCTTTCAACAGTATTTCATATATTCTCGGAAAGTCAAATTGTCGGTTTCGAGAACGAAATAAATAGAATTTTAAAGCCAAAAGCTCAATTAGCTATTATAAATATTAACAAAGAAGAAACTCCTTTTGGACCTCCTGTGGAAATGCGGTCTTCCCCCGAAGAGTTAAGACAAAAACTCTCTTTTGTTCCAACGAAACTTATTGAGGTTGGAGAACATTTTTACATGCAACTTTTTATAAAAGTATAGGTTGTGAAATCTAACGAATTCACCTGGCTCGTGCGAATTGATATTTTCTATCAGGGTATGTATGGCCCTTTTCGTACCTGTTATTTCCACTTATGGGTCTGCGGAATTGATCTGCGACCAGTCAATACCCGGTGATCGGGGGACACGCTTGATATCTAAATTGGTTTTTTCATTGAATTGTAATCTGGAATGCATTCAATAAAGTCATGGCCTCGGGTAATGAAAAATCAGCCTCTTTTATATTGTTTTTTAAAGGGTTAATATTGTAATTTATGCTTTTTATCAAATTTACTTTAAACAGGTTGGTGTTGTGGAAAAGTGAACCTGAAAAATTGGATTCCGATAAATTGGAGCCTGAAAGGTTTGTATTCACAAAATCGGATTCCATTACTTCTGATTTGTAAAAATTGCATTTTTTCAAGTTCAGGTTGGAAAATAGGCAGTTTTTAATTTTGCATTCATCCATGGAGAAATCAATCATAAGTGTATCGCATTTTGTGAAATCTACACCCATGATTTTACAATTGTTAAAAATAACTCCCCGAAATTGTGTCCGAAGCATTTTGGTCAAAGAAAAATTACAATTTATGAATCTACAGTCTTCGAAAAGGGTGGACTCAAAGTCTGTATAGGAAAAATTACAATCTCTAAACTCGCAGTCAAAAAAAAGTTGGTAAGCTATTTTTTTATTTTCCACACTCTTTTTGGAAAAAATTTCACTCTGGAACGGGTCTGTACTCCGGGACAGGTTCATGGTTTTCCTTTTCGTCTTGTTTGAAGTAGTGCTTAGCTCTGGTCAAATAATCTGGGTTCCAATCGAATTTTATCTATGACAGAAGTTTGCTTTTTGTCAACCAAAATCAAACAAAAAGCCGAGCCCCACCAACCCACTAAAATAACGAAAACTCATCTTAAAAAACACCCCGATTTTCGATATATTTTGCACTTTTCGGAGTCAAAAAAACGATATAGAAAAATACCAATGGTTCACCACGTTTAACCACTTTAACTCATGTTCCTTGCTTGCCGCGGCTTATAATAGTGTTAATTTTTTATTTTTGTACACATCCAGGGGATAAAAAAATACGCAGAAAAACCAGATATTATATGAGCCAGGGTGCACGCAATGAATATTCCCTTCAACCCATACAGTTTTGAACCTAAAAATGCCATTGGTATAAGCAGTATCACCATCTGAAATAGGATTAGAATGGTTGAAAACAACGGTTTGTTTATGGCATTAAAAACCGAAGTTGCTATTTTAATAATACCGTTTGCGCCGTAGCTTACAGAAAGAATGATGAGAAAAAATTGAGCATGTTGAACAACCTCTTGATTGTCCGTAAAAATAGAGGCTATTTTTTTTGAAAAAAGAATAAAGAAAAACATAACAACAAGACCATATATAATCGAAAAATTGGTACTGAGTTGAATCCCTTTAATAATTCTCTTATATTTTTTTGCACCATAATTTTGACCGGTGAATGGAGCAATAACAGTCGAAAGGGCCATCACAATTACCAATGAAAACATCTCTAATCTTGAAGTTATACCAAAAGCTGCAACCGCATTTTTTCCATAATCTGCCACCAGCATAGTGATTATTGCAATGGTGACGGGTGCAATCAGGTTTGTCAGAGATATTGGAAGTGCTATATAGAGAATTTTTCTCCATGAGTGAAATAAATCTTTCAGGGCGGGTAATTGAAGAGAAATCATTTTTTCCCTTCGGTGCAGCACATAAACTGCAAAAATCAAAACGCAGGCCCTGGCAATGAGGGTGGCTATGGCAGCACCTTTAAGTTCAAGCCGGGGGAAAGGACCTATACCGAATATTAATAAGGGGTCCATTATCAGGTTCACAAGCACGGCAACCATCATAATGAGTCCTGGAGATTTTGTGTCTCCTGTTGCCCTGATGACGCTGTTACCGACCATCGGAATGACAACAAGTGGAACACCTGCATACCAGATGATCATATAGTCCCTGATTAAGGGGATCAGTTCTTTTTTGGCGCCCAATAATTGAAAGAGAGGGTTTAATGTAAAAAGCCCCAGGATAACCAGCAAAATGACAATCGCAAAAGATAGGATCAAGACATCCGTTGTGTAGCGTTTGACTTGGTCCATATTGCCTGTTCCGATTTCCCGTGAAATAACAGACGAGGCACCAATTCCGAGCCCCATGGATATACTCATGACAATCATGATAACAGGAAAGGTAAAACTGATGGCAGCAAGTTCATCAACACCCAAAAGACCTATGAAATAAGTATCCACAAGATTAAAAAAAATCATTCCAAATATACCTACTATCATCGGAAGTGTCATTTTATAAAGAATTTTACTGATATCACCTTCAACAAGTTTTGCATTTGATTTTTGTTTCATAGGGTAATTTATAGTCCGTATTTACGGTTTTTTATGAGAGTCAATTATTATTAATGATAAAGAAAATAATCCGAATTCGCTCTGATATATGCCATTTTCTATTATCCATGTCAACAAATTTATCCAATTAAATTAAATAGTTAGATTGTTGACAAGTTAAGAATTTGTTGATATGATTATTGTCAACATTACGAATATTCCCTTGTAGGTACTCAGTTAAATCCTATTTAAATCGCAACTATAACCGAATCCATAATTGGCAGATAAATCCAAACCAGCAAGATGCTGCAGATAAACCGCAGATTTTCAGCGTGCATTAAAGGCTTGACACTGCCTCTCGAAGTAATTACAATGTAATTATAAAATTTCAAAAGCAGGAGTCACAACAAATGAAAGCATCTATTATCAAAATTGGGAACTCACATGGCATTCGAATCCCAAAGCCGATCCTCGCTCAATGTGGGTTCGAAGAAGAAGTCGAATTCTTAGTTCAAAATAATGCCTTAATTATAAAATCACTTAAATCTTCTCGTAAAGATTGGGATGCCGCTTTTAAAAGAATGGCTACTAATGGTGACGATAAATTATTAGATTCAGATATATCTAACCAGACAGAATGGGACGAGAGTGAGTGGGAATGGAAATAAAAAGATTTCAAGTCTATCTTGTCAATCTCGATCCTACAATTGGCTTTGAAATCAAAAAGACTCGCCCATGTCTTATAATTTCCCCAAACGAGATGAATAAGCATATTGGAACTGTCATCGTTGCTCCAATGACAACAAAGGGGAAAAATTATCCGACAAGGATACAATGTTCTTTTCAAGGGAAAAAGGGACAAGTGGTCCTCGATCAAATCCGAACAGTTGACAAAAAAAGACTTGTAAAAAAACTCGGAACAATTCATTCCAAAACACAAGAAAACGTTCTGAATATACTTAAAGAATTGTTTGCGAGATAGATGTTAATGCAGACTCGGGCAAGCCGGTGATTTTGTGGGTTATTTCTGAAAATCAATAGATTATAGGATAAACGGATATGAGTTTTTCAACGTTTTTTTCAGAACAGGCAAGAAAGCCATCAGGACTTTTTGGTCAGTATATCATGTCAACTGTGTTCGATATAGGAAATGCCTATCTAAATAGTTTTGTCAGCGAACAATTATCAGTACAACCGAGCGATCATGTGCTTGATATAGGCTGTGGTACAGGTAAATTGATTTATAATCTAGCAGCAAAAGGCAATGATGGATATTTTGAAGGTGTTGATTATTCGAATACAATGGTTTTAAAAGCACTGAGAAGAAACAAGAAAAATATAAAAATCGGAAAGGTTAAAATACGAAAAGGAGATTTTGACGGGTTGTCATATAAAGACAAAGTTTTCACTAAAGTTTCAAGCGTAAACACAATATATTTCTGGCCAAAACCCGAATTAACCGTACAAAAAATATTTAATATCCTTAAAACAGGGGGTCTATTCGTTGTTGCTTTTGAAGACATCAAGCAATTAAGACAAAGAAACCTGAATAAAGATATTTTCTCCTTATATACTGCTGAAGATGTAAAAGACCTATTAGCTGATTCCGGTTTCTTAACTAATATTAGGTTGGAATCAAAATCAAAAGGGAAACAAACATTTCACTGCATTGTGGCTAAAAAATAACGATAATTGGGAGTCAAATGTGAGAAGCGTCACCTTGGAAAGAGATATTATCATGCACCCTGCGGGATCCTGCTTGGTGTCATTCGGCAACACACGTGTAATTTGTACCGCCACCATTGAAAACGATGTGCCATCTTTTTTAAAAGATAGTGGGAAAGGATGGCTTACCGCCGAGTACGGAATGCTTCCAGGCAGCACCGGTGGGGGAAGAAAGCGGCGGGACGGGATCAAAAAGGACGGCAGGAGCACGGAGATTCAGCGACTCATCGGTCGAAGCCTACGGGCGGCCGTGGACCTGACTAAGCTGGAGCCGGTGAGTATTCTCATCGATTGTGATGTGGTTCAGGCGGACGGCGGGACCCGGACTGCGTCCATTACCGGGGCGTGGGTGGCCCTTTATGATGCGTTGAGCAAACTTGCGACGCAGCAGGGGCAGGATGGGCCGGAGCACTATCTATTTGGTCAGGTTGCGGCAGTAAGTGTGGGGATTGTGGACGGACGCGTGATATGTGATATGGACTATGACCATGATTCCAGTGCTTGTGTGGACATGAACGTCGTGAAGTGCGGTGAAAACCTTGTGGAGGTTCAGGGAACCGGTGAGAATGGGACGTTCACCCGGGATGAGTTGAACCAACTGCTGGATGCTGCGGACCAGGGCATCGGGGAAATTTACAGGATACAGAGGGAGAGTCTGGGGATTTAAATATTCTTCACAACTGACTCTGGCAACCGCTGTCCCTCATAATACTCCGTCTTGACTGAAATCACTGACAATTCTGGTGATAGCTGATAGTACCTTCAAAAATCTGGAAAACGTGCAAGACAATAATTTCCACCTGGTTGCGGGATTTGCCGAACAACACAAAGAAAAACTCTATAACAGTGCACTTGTGATTGGGCCATCAGGACTTATTGCTACCTACCGGAAACTTCATCTGTTCAATACAGAAAAAGAGTATTTTGATCCCGGAAACACCCCCCTTGGAATCCTTGACATCGATGGGGGAAAAATTATGGTAATGATCTGTTTTGACTGGGCTTTTCCAGAAGTAACCCGGGTCCTGGCACAGTCAGATGCTGAAACCGATGAAGTTGTGGTTCAGGAAATCGAACCGGCAGCGGCCAGGAACAAATCCATTACTTCAAACAATAATCTGCTCAGCGACAGAAGATCTGAATTTTATACATCAATTGCCCATGAACAGTGCGGATAAGATGTATTCTTTAGCCCTTTGCGAGATGGCCCTACGCCTTCGATTCTAACCTACAGCTCAGGTTGATCATTAAGATCTATGAAAAAGTACACCATCATTGTCCTCATTCCGACTTTTTTTATGATAATTCTAATTCATATTATGGTCCCCGAAGCGGATAAAACTGATTTGGATGATTACATTTCCAAAGCATTTGACACGCATAGTTATAGAATTGCCCGAAATGAAAGCTGGCATCTCATCAAATCTGATTTTTCCAAAATTGATTATCATCGGAACTATATCTACGCCAACCATAAGTCCAAGAGAAGACAGGATCTCACCCCCTATTACCGCTCTTATTATAGAACCCAGGATTCCCTATCCAGCGACTTGGCTGCCTATGCCTTGGGTTATATGAAATTGTTAGATGATGATGCAGCCGCGGCCCTGGAATTCTTTTTAGAGGTTAAGAATACCAAACTGAAATATTTAAACAATTCTATTGGGTACTGCTATTTGATTTTAAAAGATTATGACAAGGCCAGATACTATCTGCAGCGCGAAATCGAACTTGATGGGTGGGTGGATGGCGCCCTGATGAATTATGCGGATATTTTGATCCGGGAAAAGCACATTCCAGAAATCAACCGTGTGCTGGCACACCGGGAACTCGCTGAGAAACTTACATGGCAACATAAAAGGCAGTTCTATTATCTGGCCAGGGACTTCTATCCTTATTTTATCACTATTTTCAAATTTTACCGGCCTCACATCATACCGGAAGGAATCATCGGTGCCCTTCTGATCACTATCCTTTGGTTTGTCTTTATTAAGCGTATGGATATTCTTGAACCGGGGAAAATGAAATATATGCTGGTGGTGTTCATTCTGTCCGTGGTGATTTCCCAATTCTTTTACCCGTTACATGATTTCACCGCCATAACCCTTCAATTCCGCTTAGAAGGATCGTCCCCTTATAAGTTTTTCTATTGTGTCATGGGTATCGGCTTGATTGAAGAAACCATAAAAATTATTCCCGTTTTGCTCATCTTCTTTATTACCAGAGAGTTAAATGAACCGGTAGATCTTATCATGTATGCTGCCGTGGCCGCGCTGGGGTTTGCTTTTATGGAGAATCTGAACTATTTCCATAAATCCGGGTTGATCCTGATCGCGGGCCGCGCCATTACCGCAACCATGATGCACATGGTTATCAGCGCGATCGCAGTATACGGCCTGGTGTTATACCGCTTTAAAAGATCCTCTAGTCTCTGGATATTGGCATTTTTTCTAACCGCTTGTTTTCTTCACGGGATTTATGATTTTGGCTTGCTTTCTTTTGTTTATGTGCAGCAGCAGTTCTGGTTTTTTTCGGTTTCCCTGTTGATCCTATACTTGCTTATTTTTAACCCAATCATCCGCAATACCCTGGCCATTAGCAAATTTTCACACACCATAAATAGTGCGAAGCGCCTACGGCGAAACGGGCGGCTGCTGATCTACAACCTATCCTATATTTGCATGGTTCAATACGCAATACTCGCAATAAAGTTTGGTGTGGATCTTGCGGATTCCACGCTAGATTTTACGTTGATTTCCGCCTATATATATATCGGCGTACTTTCTGTTTGTTTAAATCTTACATTTCGCTCTTTGAAAATGGAAGCTTATTACCCCAAGTGAGATGATCTAAAGACCATTAAACCGTTTAAACAAAATACCGGACCGGCTCACGCATAGTCAACCCAAATATAATCCTCTCTATTTTAAAATTCCAAATAAACCAGGTTAATAGAAATTTCAAAAACCCAACTTAAAAATGCACCTGACAAGCAGGTGATTTACAGTTCTTACAGTTTAATTACAGACAATTTCAAGATTGAAAAAGTATTAGCCACTTTCTTTTGATCACGCCCATGATACTGGAGGAATTTAATATGACAGAACTTACTATAAATATACCTGGAGTGCGGGTTTTACGCTTACGCGAATGGCATATAGACAAAGTAATTGAGCTAATGAATAAAGAGGGGTGGTACTATTACGACCATCATGAACTCAAAAGATATCTGAATTTGAATCAGGATTGTTTTACACTCCTCAAAGATGAACACATTATTGGGAGCATCTTCACTACAAATTATGGGAATCAAGCTTGGATCGGTAATATCATTGTAGCGAAAGAAGCCAGAGGCATGGGACTTGCCGCTAAACTGATCAGAAGGGTCATAGATTATCTTTACGAAAACAAGCATGTTCTCACATTTCGACTGGGTGCGGTTCCATTGGCAATAGGCCTTTACAAAAAAGTGGGATTCCATGCCGAAGCCTTCACAACTTCTCAGGAAGCCGGGTTGCCCCTTAAGGTAGAACATGAGCGGTTGAATTTGGGTGAGAATATACTGGTAGAAAGACTCGAATCACATGACCTGGAAGCCATCAGTGAAATTGATAAGCGGTATTTCAAATCAAAACGATACCAGTTTCTTATGAATGTATACAATGATTCAATCAAGGAGAGTTGCTTTTGTTTGAAAGATCAAAAGAAGATTGTAGGATTTCTCATGCTTCGAAGGAGGCAGGCTTCGAAAGACGAAGGCCATTTTGCTGAAGGGCCTGACTATGCCTACCGCCTTGGTCCATCTTGTGTCCTGCCGGAGTATGGTATAAACGGTTTCAAAGCTCTCCTTCAAAAAGCGATACGAGCCGTTAATGAGGAAGTGGATCAATTAGGCGGCAGCGCCAAATTATACGCAGTATTTCCTAAGAATGCCAACAAAGAGGAGATCTATGAAGATACACGAAAACTTGGCAAGGCAATGGGCATGGATACAAATATTAAGCTTGACAGAATATTTGATGAACACGATTTTCTCTTTGGGGCTCAGAAATCACAAAAAAATGAAGAACAATGGAAGTATATGAAAAACATGGGCTTCCATCAGGAATATTTCGAACAAGTGATGAGTTATACGCCCAGGGAGGCATTGAACACACGGCCATCTGAAAGAAAGGTAGACCAAACCAGGGCTGACACTGAAGGCATCTTTGCATCGGCGACACCTGGTGATAAGGCGTAAAAAACCGCGCCCGCTGAAAATCAAGGGTGGATAATAGATTTCTCCAAAATTTACCACTTGTATATAAATACTAAAAACCGTCCCCATGTTTATTTAAGATACGGCTTGAATTCATACAGTCTCTTTGTTAAGGTCAACCATATAATTTTCAATTTATATTTTTTTCCCAATTTTCAATAGGTGACATTATGCCGATTCGTATTATCAAAGCGGTCAGTTCATTTGAAAAGGATCAGGTTTACAAGTTACGCCACAAGGTATTTGTTGAAGAAGAAGCCCGGTTTGATACTCAAGAGAAACGGGTTTTTGACAGATTTGATTCCTTTCATGACTCAGAAAGTATTCTTGCACTTGAAAAAGATATGCCCATAGCTACTTTGCGAATTTCATATGATAGCCCGGTTGGTCTGCCATCTTTTGATCATTATGATTTCTCCGAATACATCAAATCCCTTGAGGGGAAATGTGCCTGTGTGGGATGGCTGGGTTCTCTCAAAGGCTACCGGCATCATCCGGGTCTGGTGATTGGAATGTTTAAAACGGCCACCAGAAAAATTCGCATGAACAAGAACCGTCATATTATTTCCACCATTCATCCGCCAATTCTACCCCTGCTGGACAAAATAGTCGGTGCCAAAGCCATAGGTGACCAGTTTTTTTCAGGCCAGCTGAAAGTTCCCATGATACCGATCCATATAGACCTTGATAATATAAAACCGGGAAAAAGGGAAGTATTTGATGATCCCATAGCCCCAATCATTCAAAATTCAGATGAGAGACTGATATATAAAAATGGAGAGATTGTTATAAAAGCAGGTGAAAAAGGCCATCATGCCTTTCTGGTAATGCGCGGATCTGCCAGGGTAGTTGCGGGCCAGTCCACGGAAAGCCAGACCTTTGACGAAAATCATAACCATCTGTTATTTGGCCAGGGGCAGATTTTCGGAGAATTATCCTTGATCGACGGCAAGCCTCGAACCACAACGGTGGTATGTCACTCAAATGAATTGGACCTGATGGTATTAAATCAGGAAACATTTTATAATGAATTGGTATCCAATTCCGCCACTGCAAATCAAATTCTAAAAATTCTTACCGCCCGATTAAGGAGAAATATCGAAAACAAACCAATGACATCAAATTCCGAATTGCTGGCAAGGATTATGCTGGATGCCTCCAACTCGGGAGAAAAACCGGTCAACCAGAAATGGTTGGCCCGTCAGTGTGGTATCTGGATGAACGATATGAATCAGATAACCGAGAAATGGATCAATAACAGGTGGATTGATATTCAAAGTGAGAATTTCAGAATATTGGCACCAGAAGAATTGGAATGCCTTACTAATCTATAATTCATTTGAGTAAAGGCTTATGAAAACCCATATTGCCGCTGCACTGGATGAAATCAAAACCCTAATCGGTTCTGAAAACGTTATATCAGCTTCAGACATCCTGGCCCTATTATCAAAAAACAGTCTGGGGGTGCCAAGAAAAATAGCCGGTTGTATCTATCCTAGTTCTCTGGATGATGTCCAGAACATTATCCGTATCGCCAATACTTATCAAACCCCTCTGTATCCAGTAAGCCGGGGTGAGAACCTCGGCTATGGGGACAAATCCCCGATTAAAGATTACCAGATCCTTGTCAGTCTTGAAAGAATGAACCGTATCCTTGAATTTGATGACATCCATGGATATGTGATGATTGAACCCGGGGTTACCCAGAAACAACTTTACGATTTCCTCCAAGAAAAAAAAGCAAATTTTTGGATGGATGCAACTGCTGCAGGTAATACCGCAAGTATTGCCGGTAACACCCTGGAAGGCGGGTTTGGCCATACCCCAAAAGGTGACCACCGGAACCTTATCAGTAATCTAACGATTGTGCTGGGGAGCGGTCAAATTATTAACACAGGCACTTTTCCGGGACTGGGGCCGGATATCAGCGGATTATTTGTCCAGTCGAATTTTGGAATCGTAACCGCCATGCAAATTGAACTTGTCCCCATTCCAGAGCATTACGAATCGTTTATTATAAGCTTGAAAACAGATAAAGATCTGGAAAAACTGATTACCGACATTAGTGAGTTGAGAAGGCTGGGTATTCTGAACAGCCTTTTGCATATAACAAATGCCACCCGTGCGTTGATATCAACAAAAAAATGCCCCAAACAATTCCGTAACCAGACGATTTCCAATGAAATGGCTCAGCAATTGATGACATCCTTGTTGGTCAAAATAGGTCTCTGGTCTGCACTGGGGGCATTGTATGGTTCCAAACAGGAAATTATTGCCAAAAAAAAAATTCTTAAAAAACGGCTGGGCTCATATGCCAGGATCCGTTTTTTTACTGATGAAAAAATAAGACGGATGACCCGTATCATGTCATATAATTTTTTTGACCGGTTTAAAGTCATTCAAAATATCCGTGAGGGGCTTCAGTCATACCGTATTGCCCACGACCTTATGAAAGGAATCCCTTCAGATGAGCCAAAGGAAAATATATATTGGCGTATTGATTCCAAAAATGATCTCGGGTTAATCTGGTTTGCCCCTACCTTTTCCGCCAATGGTGAGATTACAAGAAAAGTGGTCTCTATCAGTGAATCCTTATTCAACACCTACGGTTTTGAATTGCCGATCACCTTTACACTAGTAAAACCGGATCGAATTGTCGGCATTTTGAGTATCAGTTTTAACATAAACAACCCGGCAGAGACCCAGAAGGCCCACGACCTTTACCATGAGCTGAAACAAATATTTGAGCGAAACGCTATCCAGACCTATCGGTCAAGTATCCTGAACATGGACGCAATAGTTTACCCGGATCAGGGAAAGATAGAAACGCTTAAACAATTAAAGTGTACTCTGGACCCCCGCCACATCATTTCCCCGGGAAGATATGGCATTTAATCTTGAAAGGAGATTCTATGGACATTTTACTCATTGATCCGCCGTATAAAAGTCTTAAAGGAGTTGTTGCCGAATCCGGCTATGTCTCAAGTCTTGTCAGTCTTGCTGGATTTTTACGTGAAAATGGCTTGGAATGCGGTGTCCTGACCTGTGACCTTCTCTTGGATTACGGACCCTCACAACTTTGGGATTTTGATGTTGAAAAATATGCTAAAGGGCAGAAACAGTATAAAGCAGCCGTTTCAGATGACAACCATGAAATATGGAAGAAGATTGGCCGGTACATAGAAGAATATAATCCTATGTCAGTGGGCATCACCTATTTAACACCCTGCCAGAATTCAGTCAATCAGGCCGCAAAAATCATAAAAATGGTAAATCCGGGGACAGCCGTCATTGTTGGAGGACATCATCCCAGCTTCATCCCGGAAGATGTTTTGGGAAATCCTGATATTGATTACGTTGTATTGGGAGAAGGAGAATTGGCCCTGACTGCACTGGTGAAAAATTTGAAAAATAAGCCGGTTAAACCTGAAAACATACCTGGAATTTATTACCGGAAAGAGAATCAGGTTCTGCATAATCCACCAGGACCTCTGATAAAAAACCTGGATGACCTACCCTTTGCAGCACTGGATTTGTTAATTGATTGTGATTTTAAAAAATACAGTCGCCATATGATTGGAACTGCAAGGGGATGCCCCTATAACTGCAGCTTCTGCTCAGACCGGAGACTGTGGAACAACCGTGTCAGGCGTAGGAGTATTGATCATGTAGTCAACGAAATCAAACATCTTATAAAAACCCGCAACCCAAGCGGGGTGGATATTATTGATGGGACTTTTACCTATGACCGATCATACGCCATTCAATTCTGCGACCGTTTGATAGAAGAAGGTCTTGAGTTCAAATGGCATTGTACAGCCCGCTATGATAATATTGATCGGCAGTTGATTGAAAAATTAAAACAAGCCGGTTGTGTGGCGCTTTACTTTGGACTTGAATCAGGCAGTCAGGATATTCTATCCTCGATCAATAAACGCACAACGTTAAAAGGCATTATCGAAACAAGTGAAATGGTTGCAGAAAGCGGGTTGACATCCATTGTCTCTGTTCTTGTCGGACTCCCCCAGGAAACCAAACAGGATCTGGAATCCACACTATCTCTTATGGAAAGCCTTAAGGCAGATATTTTTGATATAAACAATTATATTCCTTTGCCGGGAACCGCATTTTATGATGACATGTCAACTGAGCAAAAAATTAATATTGACTGGGGCAGCGTCGGCTATAAATCTTTTGACAATTATTTTACTCACCATATGACCCATGAAATGTTGAATCAGTATCTAAAACAAGCCTATAAAATTGCAGGAAGAAAAATGAAGATATTTCAGGAAAAAATGGCACAATAATGGGAATTGATGCGTTTTGTTTGATATATTTATGCCTTCAATAGAAGGCGTAACAAGACCCTCGATCATTATTCCGGCGGTCAGATATGTGTCGTGGAGGTGTTCCTTAAAAAGAAATGTCCACGATCATGCCCAAACCAGCACAGGCCATGACTAACATTGCTTTGAAGTTGAACTATCCGGAAAAAAATGAGATATATGCAATAGTTCATCCAACATAAACAAAAACGATTGGATATCACGTTGATCAATTTTCTAAAAGATCTAATTATAGAGGCGGGCGAAATCTGTAAAAAAGAGCAGGCTCTTTTAAAGCCTTTGGATATTGAATATAAAAACAAAAAAGACATCGTCACCACAACTGATAAAAAAGTTGAAAACTTTATTATTGAACACATCCAAAAAAAACATCCATCCCATGATATTTTTGCTGAAGAGACTGGTAAAACGCATTATAATTCAGACTATACATGGATCATTGACCCCATAGATGGCACCACCTCTTTTTTACATCAACAACCCTTTTATTCCATCAGTATTGCTTTACAACACAAGGATCAGATCACTCTTGCCGCTGTTTATGCACCTGCATTTAATGAATTGTTTTATGCGCAAGAGTCTGGTGCTTTTTTAAACACCATGCCCATACATGTGTCCTGCACAGACGAGTTGATCCATTCGGTCATGGCAACCGGGTTTGCCTGCTTAAGGGCAGATTTAGATCAGAACAATCTACCCATGTTTTGTAAAATCGTTCCGAAATTAAGAGATATCCGAAGATATGGATCAGCCGCCCTTGACCTTTGCTATGTGGCTTGTGGCAGACTGGATGGATTCTGGGAATATAATCTAAACCTGTATGATATTGCAGCCGGCGCTTTTATTGTAAAACAGGCCATGGGCTCAGTCACTGATTTTAGAGGAACATTTGATTTCCCACACCAGGGCATTGTGGCAACCAACACTCACCTGCACACGCAATTACTTGATAACTTTAAAACAGAATAAAAAAAGAAAACTATGACCATTCAACTGTATCCACACCACTTTGAAAAAAGGAAAATAAATGAGTAATGAGGTGCTTTTTGAAATTGTGTTCTATTCAGATTATGAAGGTATAGTCAAAATTAAGATAAAGGGGAAGATCAATGACAGAGACCAATAACAGAGCTGCCATTGTTACCGGTGCCTCATCCGGCATTGGTGAGGCCATTGTTAGAAAATTTATCTCTCAAGGTTTTGGAGTTGTGGGAAACGGCAGAAATGCAGATAAACTTGAAAGCCTTGAAAAAGAACTAGGTGAAATGTTCCGGGGTGTGGTAGGAGATGCTGCCGATGAATCTGTTTTAGAAAATCTGTTTGCAGCTGTTGAGAAACATTTTAATAAAGGTGCCGATATCGTTGTAGCCAATGCCGGGCGGGGACTTGGTGGATCGGTCAAAGACGCTGATCTTTCCGAATTTCAGGAGATGATGCAGGTCAATGTGACCGGTGCACTCACGTTAATGCAGAAAGCAGCCAGGCGGATGGTTGAGACCCAGTCCGAATCGTTTCCGGAGACGGCAGCAGACATCGTAATTACCGGATCTGTGGTGGGCAGGCATGTATCTCCCTTTAGCGCGGCTTACGGTGCATCCAAGTTTGCCATTCACTCTTTAACCGAAGGCCTGCGACGCGAAGTCAGTCCTATGGGCGTACGGGTTTCCCTTGTCGAACCCGGTTTAGTGTTCAGCGGCTTCCAGTCTGTTGCCGGATATACGGATGAGATAGTCAAGACCATGGCAGATAAATTCGGCCCTATCCCGGAAGTGAGTGATATTGCCGATGCGGTTTACTATATCGTGTCCCGGCCATCGCACGTCCATGTCTGTGATATCGTTGTAAGGCCTACCCGGCAGGATTATCCGTAAAACCATGGCTGAAATAAATAAACAAAACCTTTTTGTCCTGTCCCTGGCATGAAGATTAATCAATTTAGATAAGGTTTTATATAGTATTTTTAGTGACGGCATATTTGACCCTCCCCCAAAAAACTGGAAGCCAAGTTAAGCTATTTTTTTAGGACGAAGGAAACATGTTATCTAATAGACTTCATCATGATGCCCAACATTCACCAAAATGATTTCTTTTTTAATAATGTTGATAAATTGCGTATCCTGTCATGACAGAAAAAGAAAAATTTTGGTATGAGACAATCAGGGCGATATTATTAGGCATAGCTGGCTTTATTGGTGTTTATTTTCTTGCAGTGGTTTTTGCCCATAACAAAGGATATCAAGCATATATCGATCAGGAAAAATCCAAATCAGAAAACAAGTTATCGATGAATACATGAAGGAATCCTATAAATATACATCACTGCTTTATGACGATCTTGGGCTCGTTATTAACGGGCGGGCCCATAAGCAATATGATTGACTCTGTTTCAAAAAAACAAAAAATTATGATTGACTTTGTTTCAAAAAATATTGAGAATATCCATGACTTTATGTTTTTAGAATAGATGGGGACAGCATGTTTAAAAGGGATATCTTAAAGAAATTATCAATCTGGGCTCAAAAAAGTGATCGAAAACCATTGATTCTGAGAGGTGCTAGACAGGTGGGCAAAACGACAGCCATTCACCTTTTTTCTAAACTATTCGATCAATATCTTTACCTTAACCTTGAACTCAAAAACGAGCGGAATATTTTTGAACAGGGCTATCCCATTGAAGACCTGATTCAGGCAATCTTTTTTTACAAAGATCAGGTGAGGCATGAAGGTAAAATTCTCATTTTCATAGATGAAATTCAGTCCTGCCCATTAGCTGTTTCTTATCTCAGGTTTTTTTATGAATCTTTCCCGGATCTGTATATTGTTGCTGCCGGTTCCCTTTTAGAGACCCTTATTGATACACATATCAGCTTTCCAGTCGGCAGAGTGGAGTATCTGGTGATGAAGCCTTTGAGTTTTAAAGAATTTTTGATCGCTTTGGATCAAAGCGCCAGTCTGGATATCATAAAAAATAAAATCCCTGCCCCTGCTTTCACTCACGACAAATTAATGAAATTATTCCACACCTATTCAATTATTGGGGGCATGCCGGAAATCATCCAGAAATATTCGGACCAGAAGGACATCATCGCGCTTAATAGTATATTTGATAGTTTAATTGTTTCTTATCTTGATGATGTTGAAAAATATGCACGGAACCATTCAATGGCCAATGTTATTCGCCATGCTGTTTCAAATGCGTTTTATGAAGCGGGAAGCAGAATCAAATTCCAGGGATTTGGCAATTCCAACTATAAATCCAGGGAAATGAGTGAGGCATTAAAAGTATTGGAAAAAGCCATGCTGATTTATCTTTTATATCCTTCATCTTCCATAAAACCGCCGTTGCTGCCGAATACGAAAAAATCTCCAAAGCTTCAGGTCCTTGATACAGGTATGTTGAACTATTTTGCTGGATTTCAAAAAGAACTGTTTAGAGCGAATGACATTGGTTCTATTTATCAGGGAAAAATAGCAGAGCATATTGTCGGACAGGAACTGTTGGCGATTGAAACATCCCCTCTATTTAAACTGCACTTCTGGAACAGGGAAAAAAAGCAATCCAACGCAGAAGTTGACTTTCTTGTTCAGTACGAAAACCTGATCATCCCTGTTGAAGTCAAATCAGCGGCTACTGGCCGTCTCCGTTCTCTTCACCAGTTCATGGACCGTGCACCTCACAGATATGCAGTAAGGATCTATGCTGGAAAACTTGAGATTAATGAGATCAAGACCCTGGGCGGGAAAAAGTTTGCCCTACTTAACCTTCCATTTTATTTAGCTGGATCTGTTGCTGATTACCTTGAATGGATGATATCCCAATAGCGAAACACAAGGCCAGAATTGAAAATTTCAACAATTCAAATGAAGCGGATGAACCGCTTATTTGGGGTTCAAATCCTTTGAGAATATCATGGACGAAAAAACAATAAACCGTAAAAAGCCTTCCGATTTTACATTTACAATTTACAAATCAGGGAGCTGAATATATAATTTACCATCTTTCATACTGTTTTTTTATATTGCTTTAAATATTTTTCTTAAGGATTTCACCATGAAATTATTAACACGATTGATGATTGTATTCATCATTTTCGGGATTCCCTGGACAGGTCGGCCGGCTGAAGCCACTGATTTTAAGTTTATCGATACCCACAATCATCTGCATGGAGGACGAGATGGCCACTATATGGCTGGTGCCGGATTGGCATTGAAAAAAATGAATCAGCTCGGGATATCAAAAATGATCATCATGCCGCCCCCCGGTTCTCCAGGGCACCGCGGCGTGGTAGATATCAACAACCTTATCCCGGTTATCCGCAGTTACCCGCAGCGCTTTGCACTGATGGGAGGTGGCGGTGACCTGAACGTGATGATAATGAAAGCCAAACTCAGTCGCAAGGTCGCTCCGAATCTCAAAAAACGGTTCAAAAAGAAAGCGTTAGAATTGATAAAAAAAGGAGTTGTCGGATTCGGCGAGCTAACGGCCGAACATTTTTCATTCAGCAAAACCCATCCGTATGAAAGTGTGGCTCCGGATCATGAACTGTTTTTATTGCTTGCTGATATCGCAGGGGAGCGGGGCTTACCTATCGACTTTCACATGGAAGCCGTTGCAGAAGACATCCCTTTTCCCAAATCAAAATTTTTAAACCGATCCTATCATAACCCGGATAGACTAAAAGCAAACCTGCCTGGGTTTGAGAGGCTGATTTCCCATAACCGGAATGCAAAAATCATCTGGGCCCATGCCGGGTGGTGCAATACCGGCTATCGGACAGCCACCCTTTGCCGCAGACTGCTTGCTGACCACCCCAATCTTTATATGAGCCTGAAACTGTCGCCGGAGGGCAAAAAGGAAAACCGAATTTTAGAAGCGGGAAAAAACACCATTAAACAGGAATGGCTCAGCCTGTTTCAAGCGTTTCCCGACCGATTCATCATTGGCACGGACCAGTTTTACGGCCCGCCGGGCAGTAAACAAATCGGGCCACAGAAAACTGAAGCCATGAGTCATCTGATCTCACTGCTGCCCAAGGAGCTCAAACATCATATCTGTGTGGAAAACGTGAAACATATTTTCAATTTGTAGGGTGATCCTCCCCCAAAAAACTGGAAGTTATGTTAAATTAAATTATTTTTATGAAAAAATTTAACTATTAACATGCACCGGATTTCTTACCGGTGATATTTATATTAGGAGTCAATGAAATGAATACCAACCAAAATATTAAGACCTTTGAACAACTCAGCAGACAAAGGGTACGCAGGAGAGCCGAACCGGACACTCCTTGCCATGAACAAACTAAAAGATGGAATTATGACCAAGGATACCAAAACAGCAAAACTGACAAGGTATGAAATCGATAGAAACAAAAAGATTTCAAAGGTCTTTTTAATTTTCATTATCTGCACGACAGGTTCACCTTTGTTTTTTAATCAACTCAATTAAAAGGAGGTATCATGCAAAAGTCTATCAAATGTATTGCTGTATTAATTTTCCTGGGGTGTTTATTCCTGCTACCGAGCCCGAACGCCGGCACATCGTATGAGTACACGGTTGTAAAAGCCGGACACGCCGGAGGGGATGTCACCCCTTCCCAGGCAATGAAAATGGTCCAATCCAATAAAAATAGTTTTTTAATTGATGTCAGAACCCGTCCGGAGTTTGTCCTGGTCGGACACCCGACCATAGCTTATCATGTTCCGGTTAAAATCTGGACCGGCAAACATACCACTAAAGGATACGGGATGAATGTCAATCCTGCTTTTGGTTCTTACCTGAAAGCCAAATTCAACCCTGCAACAGACACCTTGATTTTTATGTGCAGAAGCGGCGGACGCTCCTGCACTGCTGCAGATTTGGCAGCAGAAGCGGGCTGGCCTACATCACGGATATTTAATATGCTTGGTGGTTTTGAAGGCGACAAAATTAAAAATCCGGACAGTGCTTTAGATGGAAAACGCATCATGGGCGGCTGGAAAAATGAAGGTCTGCCATGGACTTATGCGGTAAATAAAACCCTGGCCTATCCTGAAATGGAATAGAACTTATCAATATGGTGTCACATCCCTGCCGCAGGTTATTTTAAACCTGCCAGGCAGAGATGTGGCGCTATAATATTTTAGGAGCTGCAAGGATTATAAAAGAACTTAGATTCAAAGAGAAAAATTCTGAATGATGTATTTAGTATGATCAATTCTTTAAGGGAAGAGTCATGATCACTTTAGCTGGATTTTGTATTCTAATAAGTTTAATAGTGGTTTACTTGCTCATTATCGCATTTTTACCGTTCAAGGTTGCAAAACAACCAATAGAACTGAAAGGCAGTAATGGAGACACCCCTATCTGTAGACAGGATGTTACTTTTAAAATTGATGGTTTGGAATTAAGTGGTTGGTTGTATCTCCCTGAAAATTCAGCCAACCCTGTTCCTTGCGTTATATTAAATACAGGATTTTGCGGTACCAAAGATTTTCTTTTGGAAAAATATGCCCTCAGATTTGTTGAAGCTGGTTTTGGTGCATTGTCTTTCGACTACAGACATTTTGGTGAAAGTCAAGGCGAGCCCAGACAAATCTATTCAGTTTCTAAACAGCTTGAAGATAATAATGCAGCGATTACATTTGCAAGGACCAGAAGTGAAATTGATCCTGAAAAGATTTTTATATGGGGAACTTCATCTTCGGGAAATTATGGAATTCTATTAGCTGCTGAGGATAAACGAATTGCAGGTGTTATGGGGCAGACCCCTTCTCTTGACCACCAGGCAGAAGGAAAAATGATTGTAAAACGTGAGGGGATGGGTTGGTTTCTCAAATTGATTTTTCATGCACAGAAAGATAAATTTCGTTCAAGATTCGGTTTGTCTTCGCATTCATTCCCAGCAGCCGGTAAACCGAATACGACTGCGATGTTGATAGCGCCTGGCTTTTTTGAAGGCTATCAAAAAATAGCCAAAGAATCACAGACTTTTAAAAATGAAGTATGTGCCCGAATAATGCTTGCATTTGATGAGCCAAATCTCTTTAAATCAGCTAAAAAAGTCAGCTGTCCGGTTTTGTTCCATCTTTGTGAAGGCGATAATCTTGCTTTAACTGATTCTCATAAAAAAATTGAGAAAATACTTAATGAAAAAATTAAATTCATCAAATATCCTATTGGACATTTTGATATTTATTTCGGAGAATATTTTGAAAAAACCATTGTCGATCAGATATCCTTTATAACAGATATTACTCAAAATTAATGTCCGTCCATATTGGGGTCGGATCAAGCAAATTTATCACAGACGAGGCAATAAAGTAGATGGCCCATCATAGGGGGAGATGAAAAGGGGTGGAGGGTCAAACTATGTGAAAAGCCAAAACTGGGAATCAGGTTTTCTATTATTTCGATAAAAAAATGAAGCGGGTGAAACCGCTTATTTAGAAACGTTATACATAAAAGGAGTAGCTGTTGATTGTTAAAACGAACGATGCCAATTCCTGTGTGGGGAAAATATCCAGACGCGAATTTCTCAAATTAACGAGTCTTACGACTGCTGGTCTATTAGTTGGGCACGGTTCATCCCAAGGAGCTGAAAGTACACTGGCACTAATCAATGGCACACTGATCGACGGCACAGGCGCCAAAGCAGTCCCGGAAGGAGCCATAGTAATTATAGGTAATCGCATCATTGCGTCAGGTTCTCGCACGCAAGTACAAATACCTACCAATGCACAAATGATTGATGTTCAGGGTGGAACAATATTGCCAGGATTCATCAACGCACACGTCCATGGCGCATATTATTATTATGCAGAGACGCTACTAAAGGCATGGGCACGTGGCGGTGTTACGACTGTGCGTGATTTAGGTGACATTCGACCATATTCACCATATTCCAAACAACTTTTCAAAACCCGAGACAGACTGAATGCCATTCCCAAGTGCGCACGTTTAGTAGCCGCTGGTAAGTTTG
>Ga0233437_1003355_pt1 | contig 21283 bp, 16 predicted proteins | sample SI_122_August201_FD_182714 | JGI IMG/M metagenome (GOLD analysis project Ga0233437, IMG submission 182714) | Seawater microbial communities from Saanich Inlet, British Columbia, Canada - SI_122_August2016_200_MG | ecosystem: Environmental > Aquatic > Marine > Inlet | place: Canada: British...
TTCACGCCGCCAAATCGCATCACCGCCATGTCCAACTGTTGCCAATAAAGTCATCCCAAATCTTTCGTCGGTAGCCGCTGCCCACAATGCTACTTTTCCACCAATTGAACATCCCAAAACAGCAATTTGCCCGGCATTTACTTCAGAATCAGTTTCCAGATAATCCATCCCGGATCGCATTGCGAAAGCCCAAATTGCCATCATTCCCCATTCATTTTCTCTTGTAAATTCCTGTCCAGCTTCAAAAAAAAGATTAGTAATTCCTCCACTAACTTTTCCGTCTTTATTTCGGTTATCGCTTGCAAATGCCTGGTAGTCGATAGTCGCAAGTCCAATTCCACGTAACATTAATTCCCGCAAAGGAATTCCGTTACGTGTATAACCAAATCGTTGCAGGTTTTCCAATTCCAGTCTGTTATTTTTTATATCGCTTCCATTGGCCAAATAAATTACCGGAACGGTTTTTTTTGCATGGTTTGGAATAAAAAGCACAAGTGGCATTTTTACTTCTCCAATATCGTTTTTTAGGGTTATTAAAACATCTTTGCGCGTGCAAAGCCCTTCTAAAATAGTTTTGTCTTCTGACACAATCTCGAAAGATTTTTTAATTGCACTAAGCGGAACTGGGATTTCCCCAAATAAATTCTGTTCAAAAAAATTGAGAATTTCAGGTTTTCGCGCTTTTTCCCATTTTTCAATATTATCAATTTTCTCTCCGTTAAATGTGGTCAAAACATCTGGTAATTTATGAGATGGAACTTCAGATTCCTTATAAATCACTTCGTTGTATTTTCCTTCAAATGGTTGGGCTAATACACTTGCGGAAAAATAAACAAGAGAAAAAAATATAGATATAAATAGTTTTTTCATGATTCTGTAAGATTTGTTTTTGCTAAATTAATAATTCATTAAAGGAATATTAAATCATTGGGTTTAAATATCTATTTTTAGGGAAAGAAAATCGCTATGAACCTAGACCGAAAAGATTTTATACAAGCTATTACAGCACTTGCAACTGTAGTTTCTTTTATGCCAACAAAGTTGTTTGCGCAATACACAAATAATCCTTTAGAAAAATTAATTCTGAAGATTGGAAATACAAACGATGAAAAAAGGCGTGCAAAACTTCTTGAGGATGCCTTAAAAAATCCTTTGTTTTCTTCAAATGAAAAGGAGATTCTGGGAAAATTATTTTTTATTGCAGATCGTTGGGCAAATGGATTTGAGAAATACGCAAATCCTGGTTCCGAAGGAAATGAGTCGAGTGGATATTTATGTGGTTTTATTCGTGAGTGCAAAATCGATCGTTTCTTTTTTCCTCAACTTGAAGAGTCAAATCTTTTTTCCCCGATAATAGCATTTTACAGAAGTAGGATGCTACTCGCTCATTTAATTCAAAATGGGCAAATTAGTTTAGTTCCCGAAAATCGCAATAAGTACATAAACGAAAGTCTCCGCTTGTTAAAAATTTCACAAAGGTCTTATCCTGAAAATGAATTAATTAAGGGCTATTTAGGCAATTATAAACCGTGGAACGAAATAGTTGAAGCAAATCAAAAAGCTCCCGATTGGGCAAATTATCAGCGAATGGTTTTGGAAAAATTAACCTATTTGATTCATTGGTGGGTTGATAATAGACAGATTTCGGATGGTCAGTTTGGCGGTGGCTGGGGCGACGATGTAGAAATGTGGAGAAACTGGGTTCCGGTTCTTTTTGCTTTCGAGGATAAAAAAGCGGTTAACAGCAAGGAAAAATTGTTTGAAGGTTTGTATGCTTTGTCGAAAATGGAGAAAGGGTACACAAAAAGCATGAGCGACGTTGAACACACCTCGGAGGAATATTCCGACCCACTAACTTGTATGTTAAATTTGCAAGCCGAAAACCCTGTTTGGGAAAAACGTGCTTTACAAGTTCTCGATTACATTGAAAACTTGTGGAGTGGAATAAACCAACGCGGGCAACTTCAATTTAAATCTACCTGGTTTAATGTTGATACAGTTGACTTAAATGATAAACGGGCGTGCGATTCACCATACCATACGCGCCTGGTTCAACCACTAATGTTAATCTGGTTGAGGACTGGCAACGAACGAGTTGGCCGATTTATGAAAAGCTGGCTAAAAACCTGGGTAGAGGCAACTTTTTCAGAAGAGAATGGAAAACCAAATGGAATTGTGCCAACCGCAATTCACTGGCCCGACGGAAAACCATCAGGCACCGGAGAAAATTGGTGGCAACCCGAAAATTATCACTCACCGCTGTACGATTATCCAAGTCAGCAGGAAAATATGTACGAGTGTTTTTTGCAGGCTTATCATATTACAAAAGACGAATTTTACCTGAACCCGATTCGTTTTGTTGCTGAAAAAATATTACTTGGTGTTGCTAAAAATAATACGGAGGATTATAAAGAGGGAAGTTTGGAATGGAGCCTGGCAAAATTAAAAGATAGCATTCCGGAGATTTTAATTAAATATCGCTTAATCACTAATGATTTTTCTTTCGATTCGATTTTGGAAAACGATGCAAAAGGTTACGAAAGTTTTATTTTTGAAAAAGATGTTCAAAAACTAACGAAATCGATGAACGAATTGCGAATGTCGCTTTCGTTGCCAGAAGAGTTTTTTACTACAGAAGTGCGCTGGACCGATCGTCTGTTTGCTACAGGGAAATATTTTAACTACTTTTTTGCTGAAAAAATTCCTGTGTTTAATGCGGGTTTTTTATTTTCCAGTTTGACGGGAAGTATCGGCAATTTTAAATTTTTACCGGTTTTTGGTGTTCAATGGTTGACCAGTTCAAAAGAAATTGCAATTCTTACAGAAACGAATTCAACACAAAAGTTTGAAGCTCAGCTTTTTCATTTTGGAAATGATTCCCGAAAAATGGGTGCCAGGTTTTTTAATCTTGAAAACGGAAATTATAAGGTGCTTTTAAATGCGAAACAACAATCACAACTCGTCATTACTGATAAAATCAAGGAGATAGAAATAACTTTACCCCCGCAAAAGCTTAGTAAATTACAAATTGAAAAATTTAACTAACCAATATGAAAAATTTATATCAAATCACTTTCTTGATAATTTTTTTATTTCTTGGATCCTGCACAGCCGAAAAAGTAGAATGGCCCGAACCAACACAAGAATCGAAACCATGGACACGCTGGTGGTGGATGGGGAATGCTGTTGATGAGGAAAATATTAAACGTGAATTACGCGAATTTGCAGATGCCGGAATCGGCGGGATGGAAATTACGCCGATTTATGGTGTGAAAGGTACGGAAGATCGGTTCATTGAATACTTGTCTCCTGAGTTTTCGGAGATATTAAAATTTACAATCGAAGAAGCTAACAAACTGGGGTTGGGCGTTGATTTACCTCCCGGAAGTGGCTGGCGATGCGGTGCACCTTTTGTACCAGAAGAAAAAGGGCTTTGGTCGTTGCGAATGCAAAAAATGGAAATTATAAAGGGAGAAATATGGAAACTTCCTGCCGATGTAAAAAATGCAGCTGCCATTTCTTTTGTGAATGAAAACCAAGAAGTTACCATTTTAAATGCTGCTGAAACTTTTGAGGCACCGTCTGACGGAACCGTTTATACTGCGCTGCGATTAAAAAATCGCGATAAAGTAAAACGTCCTTCTGAAGGTGGTGAAGGTTGGGCAATCGATACTTTTAACGAAGATATTACCAATTGGTACCTCGATGAATTTTGGACAAGACTGGGAATTGACGAAGGAAAACTAAGATGTTTTTTCCACGATTCGTTTGAATATACAGGGGATTTTACGACTAATTTTTTGGAGGAATTTGAAAAACGCAGGGGTTATAAATTGGCAAATTATTTACATGTTTTGGCTGGCGATTGCGAAGATAATGAAACTGTTGCCCGTGTAAAATCCGATTATCGTGAAACACTGGCTGATTTGGTTCTTGAATCATTTATTCAGCCAATGACCGAATGGGCAAACAATCATAAAAGTCTTAACAGAAATCAGGCGCACGGATCGCCGGGAAATATACTGGATTTATATGCTGCCTGCGACATTCCAGAAACAGAGATTTTTAGAACGGTTGAACCGGGCACGGTTGATGTTTTTGTAAATAAATTTGCGTCTTCGGCTGCACATGTAACCGGACAAAAACTGGTTTCGTCAGAAAGCTACACGTGGTTGGAAGAACATTGGACGGTAACAACTTCAGATTTGGTTCGGGCAACTAACCGCTTTTTTCTGGCAGGAATTAATCACATGTTTTTTCATGGAACATGTTATTCTTTCGAGGATGCAGAATGGCCGGGTTGGCTGTTTTATGCTTCAACACAAATAAATAACCGAAATCCACTTTACCGCGAAATGCCAACATTATTTAAATACATCGAACGTTCACAAACGGTTTTACAGGAATCTAAAATGGGGAATGACATTTTAATTTACTGGCCATATTACGATGTTGCAGCCAGCGAAGGTCGGTTATTTAATCACCTTGGAGTTAATAAAGATGCCGGTTGGTTTATGAAACATCCCATTGCAGGTTTGTCGGAAGAATTGAGAAAAGCGGGTTACACTTTCGATTACATTTCGGATAAACAATTATTGGATTGTGAATTGTTAAACGGCGAAATTGTCACTTCCGGTAAATCGAATTATAAAGCTGTTATTGTTCCGAAAACAGAATACATTCCCGTGGAGACTATGAAACAACTTGCAAAATTTATTGCTGACGGTGGGAAAGTTTATTTCGATGAATTTCTTCCGAAAAGCGTTCCCGGAATGGCAAATTTGGAAGAACGAGAACAACTTCTGGAAAATATAAAATCTTCAGTTTCAACCGAAATATTGGTAGGAAATGTTGGCGAATTACTACTTGCGAATAATGTTGCAGGTGAGCAATCTTTATCTGGAAAAGGATTTCATTTCCTGAAAATGAAAAAGAATAATGAAGATTGGTACATGGTTTTTAATACCGGATTGGAAATGAAAGATGAATGGGTGGAATTACAATCGCCTGCAAAATCGTATGTTTTTTTGAATCCGATGAATGGCGAAATAAGTAAAGCCGATAAAAAGGGAAAATCGATTCGAATTCAATTAGATACAGAACAATCGGTGTTTATAAGATGTGTGGAAAAATCAATTGATGCTCCTGATTTTGCTTATGAAGAGTCAGAGTCAAACCTGATTGAAATTGGCGCACTTTGGAAAGTAGAGTTTTTGGAAGGTGGTCCTGTTTATCCGGGTAATTTGCAAATGGATGATTTAGTATCGTGGACAAATGCTGGTGACCATGAAACAAAGAGATTTGCAGGTACAGTTAAGTATTCAACAGAATTTAATTGGTCTCAAAAATCTGCCTCAGGAATTCTTAATCTTGGCGATGTCAAAGACTGTGCACGGGTTTATTTGAATGAAAAAGAATTGGGTACTTTGCTTGGTCCTGTTTTTAAAATAAAAGTTGAAAATTTAATTGAAGGAAATAATAAACTGGAAATTGAGGTAAGTAATGTAGCAGCTAACCGAATTCGCGATTTAGATAAAAGGGGAGTGGTTTGGCGAAATTTCCACGACATAAATTTAGTGAATATCGAATACGAACCATTTGATGCTTCTGAATGGGAAATTAAGGATGCCGGATTATTGGGACCGGTGACTCTATTGAATTTGAATTAGTTTCACAAAGGATTCCATCTTTTTGTAGAGATGGAATCCTTTTTTTAATAATACATTCATAAAACTAAAAAGCTATTTTGGAATCGGTGAATAGTATAGAAACAACATTAATTGCCCCTTGCGGGATGAATTGTGGGATTTGTCTGGCCTTTCTCCGCGATAAAAATAGTTGTTCAGGATGTAGGGGGGATGAAGCCTCTAAACGCCTGAGTTGTGCAAAATGTAGTATCAGTAATTGCGAATTTCTAAAAACAACTCCTTCAAATTTCTGTTACGATTGCGAAAAATTTCCGTGCGCTCGTTTAAAGCATCTCGATAAACGATACCGGACAAAATACAACATGAGTATGATCGAAAACCTTAATAACATTAAAAAAAGTGGGTTAGATAATTTTGTTCAAAATGAACAAAAAAAATGGACATGCAATACATGCGGGGGCACAATTTGTGTACACCGCGGATTTTGTTTAAAATGCAATTAACTTGAAACTACAAAGTATCCAAACTTTATTTTAAGGTTGACTCACGAATAATCAAATCTGCTTTTAATTCAATTTTTTCAGAGAATCCTTTCCCATTTCGAATACACTTAAAAAACAAATTGGCTGCTTCCTGTCCCATCTTAAAAGTCGGGTGTGTAACCGAGGTTAAAGAAGGTTCGACAACTGTTGAATGAAATTCGTCTGTAAATCCAACCAATGCAATATCATCGGGAATTTTTAAACCTTGATTTTTGATTTCTTTCATTGCAGCAAAAGCAATGGTATCGTTTAATCCAAAAATAGCGTCGGGAAGAATCTTATTTGTTAGTAGTTGCCGGGTTGCGCGAGTTGCATCTTTGGTACTCAAATTACATGTGACTAAAAATTGAGGGTCGAATTTTAATCCACACTCTTTTAATCCTTCGAGATATCCGACTTTTCGGTTTTTAGAAATATTCAAATGTTCCGGGCCCGAAATATATGCAATTCTTTTACATCCGTTTTCATAAAAATGCCGGGTTATCTTTTTTGTTGCTTCAACACCGTCAACAACAACCGATGGCACATCTAATGATTCACAAATTCGGTCGAAAAAAACAAGTGGAATTTCGTTGGAATTTAACTTTTCAAAATGGTCGTATTTATTGGTTTCCTGGCTCAAACAAACAATAAATCCTTCAACCCTCGATTTTAAAAGGTTTTCAACCGACTCAATCTCTTTCTGAAGCGATTCGTTTGATGAGGCAATTACAATATAATAACCGTGTTGTTTTGCCACTTCTTCAATCCCCGAAATAATAGAGGCGTAAAAATGAGTAACGATGTCTGGAACAATAACACCAATCATTTTTGTTTGTTGTCGCAGTAAACCCATTGCCAGCGGGTTTGGGGTGTAATTCCAATCAGCTGCAAGCTTTTGTATTTTCAAAGTTAGTTCGGGACTAATGTCAGGATGATTTTTCAATGCCCGCGAAACAGTTGAAATGGAAACTTTAAGTTCGTTTGCCAAATCTTTTAATGATATGTGTCGTTTGCTCATTAATTTTGAATGTTATGCAAATTTAGCACTTTTATTGGGTGTTTCGACTTTCAAAATACCGTTATAAAAAATGCTATTTGGTTATCGCATCACCCTGTTTTTGCGACACAGAAAATGTTCTGCAGCATATAATTGTCAACGCAAACCTTTGCGGAATCCTTTGCGTTAAAAGCTTCTTCTTATCGGGTTGCAGGGCATGAAAAGTTTATCAATATTTGTATTGAAAATAAAATTAAAAATCAGAAAAATGAAACGAATTTTAGTAGCAGGTGGAGGTGGTTTTATTGGCGGACATCTGGCAAGAAAATTAGCAGACATGGGACATTTTGTTCGTGTGGTAGATAAAAAACCCTTAACCCAATGGTATCAGGTGCACGATGATTGTGACAATTTGGTGCTTGATTTAAACGATAAGGCAAATTGTTACACTTCGGTAAATGGTTTAAACGAAGTATTTAATTTGGCTGCCGACATGGGCGGAATGGGTTTTATTGAAAATAACAAAGCCGATTGTATGTTGAGTGTTTTAATAAATACACACCTATTAATGGCCGCCCGCGATGTGGGTGTTACCCGATTCTTTTATGCTTCGTCGGCATGTGTTTATAATGCCGAAAAACAGACCGATGTAGATAATCCAGGACTAAAGGAAGCAGATGCATACCCGGCAATGGCAGAAGATGGTTATGGTTGGGAAAAACTTTTTTCGGAAAGAATGTGCCGTCATTTTACAGAAGATTTTAAATTAACAACCCGTGTTGCACGTTTTCATAATGTTTATGGTCCGTTTGGAACTTACGATGGTGGCCGCGAAAAAGCACCGGCTGCGATGTGTCGTAAAGTAATTGAAGGCGAACTTTACGGAAAAGACGAAATTATTATTTGGGGTGACGGCGAACAAACCCGCTCGTTTATGTACATCGATGAATGTGTTGAAGGAATCCTGAAAATTATGGAAAGTGGTATTGAGGAGCCTATTAATTTGGGTAGTGACGAAATGGTTTCAATTAATGAATTAGTTGATTATGTGGAAGAAATTGCAGGAATTAAGCTTAAACGTACTTATGATTTGGATGCGCCAAAAGGCGTTCGCGGACGGAATAGTGATAATGATTTAATTAAAGAATATCTTAATTGGGCACCTTCGTATCCATTAAAAGATGGGATGAAAAAAACTTACGATTGGATTAAAGAACAGATGCATGCATCGAAGTAGGTCAAATTTAGATTCAACTCCTTTGTTTGTCAAACTGAACTTGTTTCAGTTTCTCAAAAATATAATAGATTAATTTGAGATTCTGAAATAAATTCAGAATGACGTGCTAGGTTATTTTGTAATTTTTGAAACATTATTAAATGAGCGATAAAATAGTAATGGTAAGTGGTTGCTACGATTTGCTGCATGCAGGTCATGTAGCATTTTTTAAAACTGCAGCTAAATATGGTAAATTACATGTTTATGTTGGGCAAGATCAAAATATAAAATTCTTAAAAGGAAAGGTACCCTATTTTTCTGAAGAGGAACGTAAATATATAGTTGGTGCCGTTCGTTATGTTGAAAAAGCAAATGTTGCTTCCGGTTCTGGAATGTTGGATTTTGAGCAGGATATGAAAAATCTAAAACCCGATATTTTTCTTGTGAATTCGGATGGATTTACTGCCGAAAAAAAACAACTCTGCAAAGAAAATGGTGTGGAGTTGGTTGTATTGGAACGCATCCCGGAAGATGGTTTACCTACTCGTTCAAGTTCTGAGTCAAAAAAAGAATTGAAATTTCCTTATCGGGTTTGTTTAGCAGGGGGTTGGATGGATCAACCCTGGGTTTCAGAAAAACACCCGGGCTCGGTTGTAGTAGCTCAAATTTGGCCGACAATGGATTTTAATGATCGTTCTGGGATGGCAACCAGTTCGCGCAAAGTTGCAATGGAATTGTGGGGAGATAAGTATCCAGATGGCGATCCAATTCGAAACGCTCAATTGCTTTTTGGTGCTGAAAATCCTCCCGGGTCGGAATATATTTCAGGATCGCAGGACCACATTGGTTTATTAGTGTCGGGTGTTAGCCGAATAGATTACGATGGAAAGTTCTGGCCAAATTACATTGAAAATACAGCTGATAAAGAAACTTGTGAATGGCTCTCGAATGTGTTGAACTTTGCTCCTTTGCAACCCCGCCCGGAAGGTTATAATCCAATACTAACAAAAAATCTTGATCCAAAAATTATTAAAAGATTAGGTGAGTCGGGTGAAAATTGTTACACAGCAATCTTGAAAAAGGATGTTAAGTTGTTAGGCGAATCGATGAAAGAAACCTTTTTATGCTGGAGTGATATGTTGCCTTACACTGTTCCCGACTGGGTGATGCAAGAAATGCAGACTAATTATTTCCCAAAATACTCTGGAGCAATAACTTCTGGAAGCGGTGGCGGATACGTTGTTTTTCCAACAGAAGGAAAAGTGGAAGGAGCAATCAAAGTAAAAATTAGATATTAAAAGAGCCCCATCTTAGCCTTCCCCCAAGGGGAAGGAATAAGAATAGCATTTAATCACGATGCAAAAATATTTTAATATTCGACTGAAATAGAATCTATTTGTTGAAATTATTTTAGTTTTAAACTATCTTAAAATTAATAATTAAAATTCCTCCCCCTTTGGGGGAGCTAGAGGGGGCTTTTATATGAAAAATTTATACACCCTTATTATGGCAGGCGGATCGGGAACCCGTTTTTGGCCAAGAAGTAAAGTTGCAAAACCAAAGCAATATCTGAATATTTTTGGTGACGACTCTTTGTTACAATCAACCATAAAAAGGTTTTCAACTTTTACTGATACCGAGAATATTTATATTGTTTCTGGTAAAAGCCAGGCGAAGGTTTTGGAAGAACAAACTTCGATGCTTCCTAAAAATAATTTGATTTACGAACCTGTTGGCAAAAATACTTTGCCTTGCATTGGTTTGGCTGCCATGTTTGCCGAGAAAGAAAATCCGGATGGAGTTATGGTTGTTTCGCCTTCCGATCATTTAATTAAAAACGATGAACTTTTTAAAGAAACCGTTTTGGCAGCAGCAAAAATTGCGGATGAAAAGGACGGAATTGTTACAATTGGAATAACCCCAACTTTTCCGGCAACCGGTTACGGCTATGTACAAACGGCCGAAAATATAACTGGTTCGGAAAAAATAAAACAGTTTAAAGTTGAACGTTTTGTTGAAAAACCCAAAGAGGCAAAAGCAAATGAATATTTGAAAGAAGGTGGTTTTTATTGGAACAGCGGACTTTTTGTATTTAAAGTTTCTGTTTTTCTGAATTCAGTAAAAGAATTTGCACCTGATTTGTACTCCGATTTGCGTAAAATTCAAGCCGATTTTGGGAATGCATCGTTCGAACAAACATTAGATACCATTTATCGCGCCGTTGAAAGTAACTCGGTGGATTACGGAATTATGGAACATGCCAAAAACATTTATTTGGTTGAGGGAAATTTCGATTGGAACGATTTGGGGGGCTGGGAATCGGTTTACCTGGCCGATAAAAAAGATGGAAATGGAAATGCAGGAAGTGGTGAATCTATTTTTCTGGATACAAAAAACTCTTATGTTTATTCTGAAAAAGGATTAGTTGCTGTTGTGGGAATGGATGATGTAATTGTTGTTCAGGATGGAGATACTACTTTAGTGTGTAAACGAGAAAATGCCGAGGACATAAAAAAAATTGTTGATCAACTAAAATCAGAAAATAAAAATCAATATTTGTAAGACCAATTTAATTTCAATAAAACCTGTTTAAACTTAAGTGAATGAAAGATCCTAAAAAAATTGTGGTTGAGAAGAAAATTCTTTTGCCATTTATTCTGATTACCAGTTTGTTTGCCATGTGGGGATTTGCCAACGACATTACAAATCCGATGGTTGCAGCTTTTAAAACTGTTATGGAAATATCGAATGCAAAAGCTGCCATGGTACAATTCGCATTTTATGGTGGTTATGCAACCATGGCAATTCCGGCAGCATTAATAATAAAACGATACAGTTATAAACTGGGAATAATAATTGGACTGGCACTTTACGCAATTGGAGCATTGTTGTTCTTTCCTGCTGCACAATTTGAAATCTTTGGATTCTTTCTTGTTTCACTTTACATTTTAACATTTGGACTTGCCTTTTTAGAAACTACTGCAAATCCTTATATTATGTCGATGGGATCTGAAGAAACAGCTACCCGTCGTTTAAATTTTGCACAATCGTTTAATCCGATGGGATCGATTTTTGGAATGTTTATCGCATCGCGGGTAATTCTTTCAGCTTTGGAATCGGACAAACGAGATGCTGCCGGCAACTTAATTTTCGATACTTTAACTGCTGCTGAAAAGGCGGTAATACGTACAAACGATCTTGGTATTATTCGAAATCCATACGTAATTCTTGGTTTTTTTGTAATAATAATGTTGGTAGTAATTGCAGTTGCAAAAATGCCAAAACGCGAAAATGCAGATCATTCAATTCGTACAAAAGATTCATTTAAAAGATTAGTAAAAAACATTAAATACCGCGAAGGAGTTATTGCTCAGGTATTTTATGTTGGTGCACAAATTATGTGTTGGACATTTATTATTCAGTATGCCGATAATCTGGGAATCCCAAAAGCAGAAGCACAGCAATACAATATTGTGGCAATGGCAATTTTTATAGCAAGCCGTTTTATAAGCACATTTTTAATGAAATTTTTAAACGCCAAATTAATGTTAACGCTTTTTGCTATGGGTGGCTTGATAACAACAACAGGAGTAATTTTAATAGGGGGAATGCCCGGATTATATTTGTTGGTAGCTACTTCGGCATTTATGTCGCTAATGTTTCCAACAATTTATGGAATTGCACTTACCGGAATTGGTGAAGATACAACCCTCGGTGCAGCCGGATTGGTGATGGCTATTGTTGGGGGAGCTTTGATGCCGCCTTTGCAGGGTTTAATTATCGATCAGGGTATCATTGGATTTCTGCCGGCAGTAAATTTTTCATTTATTCTTCCCTGGTTTTCGTTTGTTGTAATCGCACTTTATGGTTACCGAACATTAAAAGTTCACCCAAAATTATTAACCTAATATTTTTGTGATGAAAGAATTCAAAAGATATTGCAAAACATTGAAACTTGAGGACAACCCTCAATTAATTGAGGAATACAAAAAAGTTCATACTCCGGAAGAGGTCTGGCCTGAAATTACCCAGGGAATGAAAGAAGTTGGAATTGTTGATATGGAAATTTATATCCTCGGAAATCAGCTTTTTATGATAATGGATACAGTTGCTAATTTCGATCACGATTCTGCAATGAAGGAACTTGCGACAAAACCTCGGCAATCTGAATGGGAAGCTTTTGTTTCACGGTTTCAAAAAACGTCAGCCGAAGCAACTGCCGACGAGAAATGGCAATTAATGGAACGTATTTATAAATTGGGATAGGAGGAAAGTTTGCAGTCTCAAATATCCGTTTACAGTGAGGGATTGGCAAGCTTTATTAACGAATTCGGAACAGGTATTGAAGGGAAGAAATATAGCAGATTTGTGATACATTCAGGTTATAAAGTGAAAAAAATGACCCGCGTTACGACTTTGATTTATATAGTGTTTTGTATGTTTCAAAAAGAATAAACCTGGATTGAAATTCGGATGTAAATAGTTAAGTAAACAATTAATAACTAAAAATATGAAAACCAAAATCTTTGCCCTAATCTTAATGTTTGCAATTCTGGCAGGTTGCGGAACATCAACTAAAAAAGCCCAGGAAGAACAAAAAGCAGAACCTAAATATCAGGAAACATGGGAATCGCTGGCACAGCACAACGAAGAACCCGACTGGTTTCAGGACGCAAAACTAGGTATTTATTTCCATTGGGGAGTTTATTCAGTTCCCGCATTTAGTACTGAATGGTATCCTCGCTGGATGCATTTTGAAGACAATAATATTTATAAACACCATGTAGAAAAATATGGTCACCCGTCGGAATTCGGTTATCACGATTTTGTTCCCATGTTTAAAGCTGAAAAGTTTGATGCAAAAGAGTGGGCCGACTTGTTTGAGAAAGCAGGTGCACGATTTGCCGGTCTGGTTGCCGAGCACCACGATGGATTTTCGATGTGGGACAGTGATGTAACTCCGTGGAATAGCATGGACAAAGGACCCAAAAAAGATATTACCGGCGAGCTTGGAAAAGAACTAAAAGGCAATGGAATGAAATTGATTACCACTTTCCACCATGCCAAAAATTTACAGCGCTACAAAGGAAAAGAACAGTCAGAAAAGGAAGAAAATACTGAAAATACAGGGCGGGCTTTTAGAAATAGTCACTACCCGCTTTTTGAGGGAATGCCACCGGCAATGGATGATCCGGAATTAAATTATTTGTATGGAAATATTCCTGAAGAAAAATTTCTGGAAGAAGTGTGGTTTGGAAAGCTGAAAGAGGTAATCGACAAATATCAACCAGATATTATGTGGTTCGATTCGTGGTTGGATCAGATTCCCGAAGAATACCAACTAAAATTTTGCGCATATTATTTAAATGAAGCCGAAAAACTGGGGAAAGAAGTTGTAATTGTACGCAAGCAAGATGATTTACCATTGGAAGTTAGTGTTGATGATTTGGAAAAATCGCGTAAAAACAAATTGGACGTAAAATCGTGGATGACCGATGAAACAGTTAGCACAGGAAGTTGGTGCTTTACAGATAATTTGAAAATAAAACCTGCTGCTGATGTTTTGCATGTGTTAATCGATATTGTTAGTAAAAATGGAGTCCTTCTTTTAAATATCTCGCCAATGGCCGACGGCACTATTCCCGATGATCAGCAAAATGTTCTTTTAACAATGGGCGAGTGGCTTTCAAAATATGGAGAGGCAATTTACGAAACACGCCCGTGGTACACTTTTGGCGAAGGTCCAACAAAAGAACCCGAAGGACATTTTAGTAACCACCGCGAGTTTTTGAAAGTTAAATATTCAGCAAAAGATGTGCGTTACTCAACAAAAGGAAAAACAGTTTACGCAACGATTTTAGGCTGGCCGGGAAATAATACGGAGGTTTTATTTGAATCGTTTTCAAAAGAAAGTTGGATAGATTCAAAAGAAATCAAAAATGTATCGCTTTTGGGTTGTGACGAAGAAATTCAATATTCGTTAACAGATGAAGGATTAAAGATTACAACTCCTGCAAAAGTGGTTGATGAAATGGCTGTGGTTTTCAAAATTGAATTAGACAGCTAATATTATCCCATATAATTTTATGGCTTTGTAGGATTAAAAACAATAAAATAATTGATTTTAATCCTGCAATTTTATTTTTAAAATATCACTGATCTCAAGAAAGTTTTCTTCAAGTTGAATCATATTTTCAATAAAAAAGTTATAAACTTCAGGCCATTGATTTTGTTTGTGCAAATCAACATTTTCTAAAGAAACGTAAATACGGCAAACTTCCTGATTGCTATCTTTCCGCTGGTGGTAAAACTCCCAGGTTAAAACATTGTCAAACCCGTTTTCCACAATGTTCTTGTAGCTTTCCAGTATTTCGTAAGCCATTAACCGTTTATTTTCATTTTTATGTCCAAGTTCCAGCATTACTTTGGCATTTTTTCGTCCAATTTCAAAACGTAGCGCAACACCCTTTATTTTTGTCCGGTGAAGAATCCACTTTTTATTTTTATGCACTAACATTGGATGGGCTTTGCAACGTTTGCCAAAAAGCTCCCAGAAATTTAAACTAAGTTTTTTAGCTTCCACTTTTGAATACATACTTCAATATAAATCAAAAAAAGGGTGATTAACAAGCCATTTTTATTTTTACTTTTGAGAATAAATCTAAATTTTATTTCTTTTTGTTTTAAATATAAATCATGTACAAACTGACAACCATTTTTTTATCCATGTTTCTAATTGTTGAATTAAATGCTCAATTGGTTGAAATTCAGGCAAACTATAACAGTATTGGCGATGTTGAGTTTATTGCTTACAACAATTCGCAAACCCCCGTTTTCCTGAACATCGATTTTGCTGATCTGGAGAATACAAGCTTCAACGAAACTTTGCCTTACATTAAACTACTTGATCCTGGCTTTAATAATCTTTTTATCCTTGAACGGGATTTAGATGCTGACGTTCCCCGCTTTAACTATGAGATAAAATCGTTTCGGTCGAACCCGATGGCATTAGTAAACCTCGATTTTCCTTACTTATTTCCTTTTAAGACAGGCACAAAAGTGAGTGTGTTAGATGTGGGAAATATTGTCGGATTTTGGGGCATGAATGAACCAAAATCATGGAATGCCACTGGTTTTAAAACCAATCAGGGTCAGGTTATTTGTGCAAGCAGGAGGGGGACTGTTGTTGAAATTGTTGGTGCAAACCGAACCGGCGAACCCGAAAATTGGTATCATACATGGAATAATGCAATAACAATTTTACAACCCGACGGAACATTAATTTGTTATCGGAATGTAGTGGATAAAAACAAAAAGCTTAAAATTGGCCAAAAAGTTTTTCCCGGAGAAATAATTGGTGAAATTGCACCCTATGAAACTGAACTGGTGATGTTAATTTTTCAGAGCAGTTTAAATACTAAAGAGTTATTATTTATTATTCCGCAGTTTGTTACCGAAGAAAATAAGCTTGAAATGATAATTACTTCGAAAGATTATTTGGTAGTTCATCCCGGCAATATCAGGGGAATGGAAATGACGAATAAGGAAAAACGGAAAATATTGAATACAAAAAGGTAAGTAGAATAATTATTAAATAATTAACTACTTTATCATTGATAATTCAAAGAAAATACGTTTTTTTGCGCTTCGAAAAATAAAAGCCTTTTACTGATATTGTTTTTTAAATTAAAAATGTGTTTTTTATTTTGATGAGTTACCTTGAAGTTATGGGTGAGGGATGGTTACGAAAAATGACCAAACGAAAGCTCTGAGTTATAATTTTGAGGCCACTTCGAAAAATTATTTTTTGTCATTGGTAACAAAGTGAAACAATCTCAACAGGCACATTTACAGCGATGTAGGATTGCTACTTGCTTCGCAATGACGGATATTTTGACTTTTCGGAGTAGGTTCAATTTTAGAAAACAAACTTTGAACTAAACCATGGCTATTTTCGAAGAATCCATGCAGTTCAAATTAAAAAGAATCATAAACAAATAATAAATTAAAACAGTCTTTTATAGTTTAAAATTAAGTTCTGGGATCATTATCAAAATATATAGCAACTTTTTTTACTTTCTTTTTATTGTTTTTGAACGGTAATGCTCAAAATGTGGAAGTCAGTTCCTTGTCCGGGACTAAATTGACTTTAAGAATAGGGGCATCTCAATTAATCACCGAAATGCCTTACAACTTGTCGGGCGCAATTAATGAATTTAACAATGATCCGGGAATTGGGTACAGTTTTGAACTGTCGAAAAATTTAAGCGATAAGCTTGATATTGGTGTTGAACTGTCGAATTCCACTTTAACAGGTAAAAACGATTTGCCCTCATTTTCGGCCATTGGTTTTCATTCTGCTATGATGAACCTTATAAATGAACCGGTGTTGTACAGGAATTTTCTTAGTACCAATAAAATTTTTATTCAATACTCTTTCCTTCGTTTTGCAGGTAGCAAAGTTAATTATAAAGTAGCACCTTTTGTTAGGGCCGGCGCGGGTTATCTCACATATAAATCAGAATTTAACTATGAACAAAACAGTGAAAATGGGATTATTTTTGGCAAAAATTACGATGAATATATAAATGCAAAAACTTCCAATGCCGTGTATTTTATTGCTACGGGTTTCAATTTATCACTTTCACCCAAAATTGATTTAAGCACAATAATAAAATTGAACTTTGTAAACTACGATTTCTTCGATGTGGTTCATAATTACGATAACAATGGGAATCGATTAAATTTAGTTGGCATTTTTTCTGATTTTATGGTTGGTGTTTCTTATCGATTTAGTAAAATTGAGGGAGCTGGAAGAAACGTAAAAACCGCAAAAAACAAAAAATCTACTCCGCCTGTATATCTACCCTGGTACAAACATTTTGGAAAATAAATCAATAAAAAATGTAGTTGATAAATGAATCTCAAAAAATCAACTGCTAATATCGTAACAAACGATGTTGAACTAAAATCACAAATTTTATAGTTCGAATTTTAGAAACAATTCTGAATTTTGAGATTTCGGATGTTGTGAATTGTACCGATTTTCAAACAAAATTAAGACACTGTTTAAATTTTATTCATCCCCTGTGATAATAGCCGCCAATTTTACCTACTTATTTCATTTATCTAATGACTGCTTAAAAGTATGATCGAATAATTTCAATGTCACTTGATTTTGGGAATTGTAGTTTATCATTAGTGCATTTGTTTTGAGTACAATTTATACCAATTGTACTTTGAAATGCCGCATGGCAATTTCGAAGTTTATAATGGTTAATGCCGATACTACAACAAAGGAGTATGCTGAGTAAAACGAAAGTATGCGACATTTGGTTGTTAAATCGGTATTACTCAATCCATTGCATTTTGATACATGTTATTTGATTAACTAACGTATCTTATTGATATAACGGACTTTGAATTTAGGTAATCAGTAAATCAGCAGATCTTAATTGAACCTCGAAGGTTTATTTCTCAAAACAACCAAACAAAACAAATGCTTCGATTTTAATCAATTATTTTAATTTCCGGTTATTTCAGCTTACGGAAAGACTCTCTTATTTCGTTATAGGTTTTCTCGCTAATTTTATAAAGCGGTGAACGCAATTCATTTTCAATGGTTCCCTGAATGTTCATCAATGCTTTAACTCCTCCCGGATTTCCTTCTTTAAATAAAAGCTGGAACATGTCGATCATTTCAAAATGCAATTTGCGTGCTTCGTTATATTTTCCATCCAATACCAGGTGGATCATACTGCTTAGTTTGCCAGGCAATGCATTCGCAGCCACCGAAATAACACCACTTCCACCGATTGAAATAATTGGCAGCGCTAATACATCGTCGCCTGAAATTACAGAGAAATTATCGGGAGTATATTTTGCAATCTTTGTGATTTGAGACATTATGCCTGAAGCTTCTTTTACAGCAACAAATTTATCGGATGTTTCGGCCAGTCTAACAACAGTTTCAGCTTCAAGGTTTACTCCAGTACGCGACGGTACATTGTATAATATTATTGGAACCGGGCATGCTTTTGCAATTTCAACATAATGATTAAACATTCCCTCTTGCGAAGGTTTATTGTAGTAGGGTGTTACAATTAGCAGACTACTAACGCCTTCAAAATTGAATTGATTTATTTGGTTAATAATTGTACGGGTATCGTTTCCTCCCATTCCAACAACCACTGGCAATCCGGCTGATTTTTCTTTAATCAGGCTAACCACATCCAGTTTTTCCTGAGAAGTTAATGTAGGTGTTTCAGCAGTTGTACCCAAAGCTACCAAATAGTCGATATCGCCTTTTACCTGGTTTTCAACGATATTTTCCAGGGCTTTAAAATCGACTTCATTATTTTTTAAAAACGGTGTAATTAAAGCCACCCCTGCCCCTGTTAAAAATTGACTCATTTATTATTTGTTTTATTAAGCTGCCGAAGATAAAAAATTTGTTGTTTGGCAAGGTACAAAGAATCCCGATTTTGGCTAATATTAATATTCAGGTCAAAGAAATTATTTTCGTCAGGCGACCAACCTGTTTTGAATTTAGCACGGGTAATTAGTGTAATATAATCGAGGGTAATATTCTGTACAAGGGCAAGGTTTAATAAAAGGTCAAAATCCATTTCGGTAAAACCATTAATTTTTCCTGGTTTTGGAAACCTCATCCAGTTTAAGTCTTTGGGTGTTAATGAATTTGCATCGACAACAATTTCGCTATTTTCTTCAAAAACGCACAAACTACGAAAAATAATCTTTTTTTTGCTGAAATAATCCTGAAGAAAAAGAAAAGCATTTTTTTGATCGGGTTGCCAAATTACACCAACTTTTTTAAACGTTTTAAAATTAGGCAACTCCGGGATTCTTTTTAATAATTTAGCTTTTCTCAGGAGCTTTCGTTTTGCGTATTTTTCTAATATTCTCATTTATACGACAAATGTAATTGAATTAAAGCATTTTTAGAAAATCGACTTCGGAAATTATTTGGATCGATAATTTCTCAATCTTTTCCATTTTTGAAGGACCAGGATTTCTTCCGATAATAATCAAATCAGTTCTTTTGCTAATGGAAGTGTTTACATCAGCACCAAGTAATTTTATTTTGTGTGCTGCTTCTTTTCGAGAATATGTAATTAAATCACCTGTAAAAACTACTCTTTTTTGATAAAATGGATTATCCTTATTTTCAACGTCAAAGTCTGGTCTTAAATCGTTTTTTTCAATTTTTTTTGCCGCAAAAGGTTCTTTATCTTTCTTGATAAAAACTTTCCCTTCGCTTTCAAGATATTTCAAATATAATTTGGCACATGCTTCAGCATCTGCGAGGGCATCATGATGGTTTGTAAATTCGATATTTTGATTTTTGCAAGATTCTTTTAGTCCTTCACCAAATATTTCATAAGTGCAAGAATAAGTATAGTTTGGAATTGAGTTTCCATAAAACTCTAGTGTTTCTTCAAATTTCACTAAATCAAACGAAGCGTTATGACAAACGATATGTTGGTCAATAAAATATTTTTCAATTTCTTCCCAAACGTATTTAAAGTTAGGAGAATTTTCGGTCATAAAAGGTTCTATATTATGAACTTTTATATTCTGATATGAATATTTGTTTTCGGGTGGTTGAACAAGAAAGGAAAATTTCTTCTCAATTACACCTTGGTTTACAACAACAAATCCAACTTGACAAATACTATTATGTTCAGATGTTGCTGTTTCAAAATCGAGTGCTGTGAAATTTAGGGTTTTCATTTTAGTTTAAATTTTTCTTCAAATTCTATTTTGTTTAGAACTTCAATATTGAGTTTTTGAGCTTTTCTTATTTTCTCAGGTCCAGCTTTTTCTCCAGCTATTAAATAGTTTGTTTTTTGTGAAATTCCAGATATCACTTTTCCTCCCAATTTTTCAATCTTATTTTTTAAATTTTCTCTAATCACCTTTGAACCAAAATTACCTGTTACAACAAAAGTCAATCCGTCCAATATTTGTTCTAATAAATTTTCTTCTTCATGAATTTCAAAATTAAGTTCTTCTTTTTTTAAATGTTCAATTAGAATAAGGTTCTTTTTGTGACTAAAATAATCCTTAATACTTTCTGCTATTCTATCCCCGATATCTTCGACATCATTAATTTCTTCAATAGTTGCAGTTTTTAAATTTTCAATATTTTTAAAAGCTTTGGCTAATTTTTTTGCTACTGTTGCTCCAACGTATCTAATTCCTAACGCAAAAAGGACTCTCTCGAATGGTACTTCTTTACTTTTTCGAATTCCTTCAGAAATGTTGTCAAACGTTTTTTGTTGGATGCTATTTTTCCCCAAATGGTTAAGCTTATGATGATAGATCTCTTTTTTGTTCAAAAAATCAATTAATTGCTTTTGTTCAAAAAAGTCTAAAAAATTGATTTTTGCTATCTCTTCTTGCTTTAATTGACTAATGATGTAATAGAATTCAAATTTCTCTTCTAATAACTCAGATTTTTCTTTAGAAATTCCTCCTAATTCATGCAATATAATTGATGGGAAAATAGAATCTTCATTTTCAGGTAGCCCATCAATTATTATTTTTATTAATTCATTTTTTTTGAAATATTTAGCGATGTTCTCTGCGAAACCTGGCTTGATTTGAAGTATTTTTTCAATAGTAATTGAATCTATTGTAAATATTTTTGATTTCGGAAAGTTTCTTAGCAAAACTTGTATGTGTTTTAATGCAGGTGCACCTTTAAAGCAAAACAATAATCTTTCAATTGGAATTCGATTTTCTCCTAACAATAGTCCATTCTCGGGTTCCTTAAAGGACTCTATTCCAACAAGTAGTTGTTCATTATTTAGTAATAGGTAAATGTCTGCAACGTCTTTTAAGAAACCTTTGTCGTATAGTAAGTTTAATGTTT
>Ga0233437_1003356_pt1 | contig 21278 bp, 21 predicted proteins | sample SI_122_August201_FD_182714 | JGI IMG/M metagenome (GOLD analysis project Ga0233437, IMG submission 182714) | Seawater microbial communities from Saanich Inlet, British Columbia, Canada - SI_122_August2016_200_MG | ecosystem: Environmental > Aquatic > Marine > Inlet | place: Canada: British...
CTCGTATCAATCTATAAAAATTTTTAGCAGCTCCACCGAGTTTTTCAATATCATCTAATATAATAATTTTATTATTATCTAAATACCTAGCTTCTAAAAATTCTCGTGTACCATCAGTAGATGTATCAATACTAATAAATATAGTTACAGCTACTTTTATTTGATTTAAAATACTCTCAATTTGTTCTTCTATCCATTGAGTACCATTATAAGCAGCAAGTAGCACAGCAACTTTTGGTAATTTATTAGTATTCATATTTTTCTATATACCACTCAATAGTTTTAACAATACCACTATCAAAATCTTCATCAGCTTTCCAACCAAGATTATCTTCGATCTTAGTTGCATCAATAGCATATCTTTTATCATGTCCTGCTCTATCTTCTACAAAAGTAATCAAATCCTTGTATGAAGCCTTTTTGGCTACTTTAGTATCAAGAATAGTACAAATAGCATCAACTATTTGTAAATTTGTTCTTTCATTTCTTCCACCAATATTATATACATTTGCCTCTAGTCCTGTATGATAAACTAAATCTATACCTTTACAATGATCAAGTACATAAAGCCAATCTCTAATATTCTTTCCATCTCCATAAATAGGGATAGATTCACCTGCTAATGCTTTTCTTATAATAGTAGGTATTAGTTTTTCATCATGTTGTTTTGGACCATAGTTATTTGAACAGTTAGTTATAACAGTATTTAATCCATAAGTTTCTTGATAACTTCTAATTATCATATCTGATGATGCTTTTGATGCACTATATGGAGAATTTGGAGCATAAGGAGTTTGTTCTGTAAATAAATCAGTTTCATTTAGTGTTCCATATACTTCATCTGTAGATATATGATGAAAACGACACCCTTCATACTCTTTTTTATAGTTAAATGGTTTTTCCATCCAATATTTTTTAGCAACATCTACTAAAGTAAATGTACCGTTTATATTAGTTTGTATAAATACATCAGGATTTTTAATACTATTATCTACATGCGATTCAGCTGCAAAATGTATAACACCTTGAATATCATATTTTATAAATATAGACTCTACTAATTCACGATTGCAAATATCACCTTTTATAAATGTATAATTAGGATTTGACTCACACTCTTTTAGATTTTCTAAGTCACCTGCATAAGTTAAAAGATCTAAATTTATAATATTATATTCTTTATATTTATCTAAAAAGTATGGTACAAAGTTACTACCTATAAATCCTGCACATCCTGTTACTAATATTGTTTTATTATTTTTACTTGTATTATTTGGCATTACTTTCTTTCTCCCATTCTTTTTAAACACTCATCTAAACTATCTTTCCAATAAGGTATAGATATATTAAACTCTTTTTTTATTTTTGACTTATTAAGTAAACTATAGTGTGGTCGTGAAGCTGGTGTTGGGTATTCAAAAGTTTCAATTGGATTTATTTTACAATCAATTTTTGCCATTTTCATTATCTCTTTTGAAAAGTCATACCAACTTAATACACCTTCATTTGAGTAGTTATAAATAGTCACTTTGTCATTATTTATATTTGGTAAAATATCTAAAATAGTTTTTGCTAAATATCTTGCATAAGTTGGTGTTCCTATTTGATCAAATATTACACCTAATTCTTCTTTTTCACGACCATGTCTAAGCATAGTTTTTACAAAATTATTTCCAAAAGATGAATATATCCATGATGTTCTAATGATGATAGAATTATATGGATTTATTTTTATCATTTCATTTTCACCATCTAGTTTTGTTTGACCATATACACTATTTGGTTTTGTTTTAAACTCTTCACAATATGGTTTATGGTTAGTTCCATCAAATACATAATCAGTAGAGATATGAATAAGTTTTATATCTTTTTCTTTTGATATTTTAGCAAGTTTTTTTACTGCTTTTCTATTAACTAAGTCAGCATTTATTTTATCTTCTTCTGCTTTATCTACTGCTGTATATGCAGCACAATTTATGATACAATTTATTTCATTTCTTTCTATAAAGTCTTTTATATTTTGTTTATTTGTTATATCTAAATTATCTTTTGAAGTAAAAAAGAAATGATAATCATACTCTTTTGATAGTTCTCTTATCTCAGAACCTACTTGACCATTTGAACCTGTAACTAAAATGTTAGTCATAGTAATTTATACCATATTCAAATATATCTTGAGCTTCACATAACTTTGGTTGGACTTTATCTTTAGCTGATAAATTCAACTCATCTGTATTTAATATCCAATCAATACCTAAATCAACATCATCAAAGGCAATTCCTCTATCATTTTGCGGACTATAATAGTTATCAACCTTATAAGCAAATATAGTATCATCTTCAAGAACTATAAATCCATGAGCAAAACCTCTTGGTACTAACATCTGTTTTTTATTTTCACTTGTAAGTTCTACAGATACATGCTGTCCAAATGTTGGGCTACCTTTTCGTATATCAACTGCTACATCTAAAACTTTACCTTGTATCACTCTTACAAGTTTAGTTTGTGCTGCTGGTGCTAATTGATAATGCAAACCTCTTAAAACACCCTTAGATGATTTTGATTCATTATCTTGACAAAAGTTTATTTTATATCCTAAAAACTCTTCTAGTTTATCTTGCATAAAAGTTTCTACAAAATATCCTCTATCATCACCATGAACTTGTGGTTCAATGATAACTACATCTTCTATTTTTGTTCTAGTAAATTGCATTATTTTAAATCCCTACCAAGTTTTGCTCTATTTAAAAGATACTGTCCATATTGATTTTTCATTAATGGTTGAGCAAGTTTGATTAAATCTTCTTTTGAAATATATCCCATCTCATAAGCTATCTCTTCAAGACATGCCACTTTTAAACCTTGTCTATTTTCAATAGTTTGTATAAACATACTAGCTTCTAATAGTGATTCATGAGTTCCAGTATCTAACCATGCATAACCTCTGCCCATAAGTTCTACTTTAAGTCTTTTTTCTGCTAAATAATCTTGATTTAGAGTTGTAATTTCCAATTCACCACGATGACTAGGCTTTACTTCTTTTGCTTTTTGTATTACATCATTAGGATAGAAATACAATCCTACAACTGCATAATTTGATTTTGGTACAGTTGGTTTCTCTTCTAGTGAAGTTACTATACCATCATTATTAAATTCAGCTACACCATATCGTTCTGGATCTTTTACATAATATCCAAATACAGTAGCATTATTTTCTTCTACTGCATGTTTAACAGAATCAGCTAAAAGTTGGGAAAGCCCTTGTCCATAAAATATATTATCTCCAAGAACTAAACAAACATCATCATTTCCTATAAATTCTTCACCTAGTATAAAAGCTTGAGCAAGTCCATCTGGAGATGGTTGAACAACATATGAAAATTTCATACCTATATCAGAACCGTCACCTAAAAGATCTTCAAATCTTGGTAGATCATGAGGTGTTGAGATTATTAAAACTTCAGTAATTCCAGCTAGCATTAAAACTGATAATGGATAATAAATCATTGGTTTATCATATATTGGGACAAGTTGTTTAGATACACCTTTTGTGATTGGATAAAGCCTTGTTCCAGACCCTCCTGCTAATATTATACCTTTCATATCTTCTCCTTGTATATATTTTTAAATAATTCTTTGTGTTTATTAATAGATATGTTGTACCTAAACTCTTTTAATAATAAATTTTCTTTAACTTTCAATCCGTCAACTAATTGTTCTGCGATAATAGTTTTTAACATTATTTTATCACTAAATAAATATCCATTTTCACCATCTTTTATTAACTCTCTATTTCCATCAATATTACTTATAATACAAGTTTTACCTAAGTACAATGCTTCCATTAAAGACCTAGAAACACCTTCACTAATACTTGTCATAATAAATATATTTGCATTTATCAAATATGGTATAGGATTACTCACATGTCCTAAAAAGTGGAAATTATTTTTATATTTTGAATTATTAATAATATTTATTAAATTATCTTTATCTGCACCATCACCTATTATTAAAATATTAAATTTATAACCTTGACTTAATAGTTCTATTGATGTATTTAGTAATAATGATATATTTTTTCTTTTAATAAGCGATGATATAGTAATTAATGTTGGTAAATCATTTAGAAAAGGTGATTTGACTATTTCTGTAGATTTTAATTCAAGATCCTTTTCATCTAAACTATTATGTATTAATTCCAAATCTTTACTTTTAAATTGATTATCAATAAAATATTTTTTCATATCTTCTGACATTACAATTAATTTATCAAATCTTTTTAATGCTAATTTATGAAAAAAACCAAATAGCTTACCTATAAGTAATCCATGCGAGATAATATATTCGTGTTCAATCATATTTCGAATACTGGATATCTTTTTTGCTTTAGTTTTAATCATACTAACAATTAAATCAGGTCTTAGTAAATATGAAAGTATAATGTCTGGATTACTATTGTCTATAATTTTTTGCAATTCATTTTTAGCTAAAAAGATATTTTTCAGACCATTGCAATTAAGAAATTTATATTCAATATTTAACATCTTTAAATCATTTTTAATACTATTGCTTTTACTCATATCACTATTAACTGAAACTACATATATTCTATATTTAGATACAAGTCCTTTTATTAAAGATAATGCAGCTCGTACAGGACTTACTGTTTCTAATGATGGTAAAATAATTATGATTTTATTCATACTGTGCCTTTCTCAAAGAAAAAATAAAATGCCTTTACAACATGTTTTGGTACAAGATTAATATATGCTAATAATAATGAATATATAACAATCCCAGTAAATATCATAAACTTTTTCAATTTATTTTTAGTCATTAAAATAATAGATGGGATAAGTATAACTTCTACAAAAGAAAAATACGCTGCTAATCTTCCTGCAAATATACCAAAGTCTGCAACTATAATGAGCCATATAGTTGAAAATAAATACATATATAACATACCTTTAAAATATAGTAATTTTTCAACAAAAAAATCTTTATGGTATATAAAAAATAAACTTAATAAAATTTGTTTCATAGTAGTTGGATTTGATAATCCTAGAGGTTCTATATATTTATCCCAAGATAAATATAATTCTGCTTGCTTTGGTATTACATTAATTGATTGTAACAATGATATAACTATATCAAACATACCGATAAAATATACTATGATAGATAAAAATAATAAAAGGTAAAGTGTATTTTTTTTAAAATCGAACATATTAAATAAATAAAGAAAAAAAGCAATTATAGCACCTTTATGGAATAATGATGCAACCATGATTACAACTGCATATTTTTTAAACTCTTTATTGTGAAGATATACTACACCAAACAATAAAATTGATGACGCAATTCCTGCTCTAACCTGTATTAATTCTTTAAGTAAAAAAGAGTGCGAAATATATATTAAAATTGATAAAAATACATAAGGAGAATATTTTTTAAGTGCTATATGATTTATACTTAAACTTATAAATGCAAAAGTAAAAAACATCATATAAAATTCTGCATTTAAAGAATTTAAAATCATATTTATAAACACAAATAGTGGTTCTGCATGAATATAGGTATGATCAAATGAACCATTAATTAAATCACCAATAGTTCCGCTTTCATTGAATATTCTTATATATTCATAATAATCTTTTCCAACTCGTCCTCTCATAGCAAGTATTGAACTTAAAAAAAGAACAGAAAATGTCAATAAAAATATTTTTGGCTTTTGCTTAGTATTGAAAAAATCAAATAAGGCAAAAGAAACATATATTGAATATAATGCATAAAAATAAATATTTACAGGCATTTAATACTTTCTGCTCTTTGTAACCAAGTATAATTTTGTTTAAAATCATTATAAGAATTATTAGCTATTTTGTTTCTTAAATTACAATCTTTGAATAATATATTAACAGCATCAGACCATTCATTAATTCTATTTGGTTCTACTAAAATACTGTTATTCTTATTTAAAACTTCTCTTATCACAGGCATACTTGATGAAACTATTGCTTTTTTAGCAGACATATATTCAAACATTTTCATAGGAGACATCCAACTTGAAGTATTTACTTTCATATCAGCTAACATTAGGTTTTTTTGATATGGCATCAAAACTACATCAAAAGATAAAAGATATTGACTGGCTTCATTATGAGGTAAAAAGCCATGAAACTTTATATTCTTTATAGCTTTTTGTTGCCAATATTTTACCTCTTCATCTTTTCCTCCAACTAAGTGAAAATGAAAATCAGGATTAAGTTTTGCAACTTCTAATATTACATCTACACCTCTACCTTCATAATATAAACTACCAATATATCCTATATGAAATCCAGTACCTAAATCAGTACCTTTTTTTGATAAGTCTAATTCATCAGCTCCATCATGTAGTACTTTAATATTATCGTTATTAAGTAGATTATTTGTAGTTAAATATAATTCTTTTAATTTATCAGATATAACTATAAGTTTTTTAAAGTTCTTGTGTTTAAATAAACTTTTTTCTATAAATGTATAGAGTTTACTTATGGGTAAGCCATGACTTTCATAATAAACTTTATATCCAAGAAGTGCAGCTAAATAAACACTATAACCATCTCTTCCATAAATCATAGTATTTTTATTATAACTCTTTAGTATCTTAAGAATTTGGAAAATTTTCTGAAAAAATTTACCTCTTAATCTTTTTATATAAAGTGGTGAAATCTTAAATTTATTTATTATTCCATATCTAGAAAATATATCATCTTCATTACATTCATTTTCTGTCGTATAGCACAATAAATCTACATTATAATATTTATTAAATGCCTGACACATTTTCATCACATGTACACTATTTGCACTTTGTGATGGAATAACTGAACTAGATAGATAAAGAAGTTTATTCTTCATTTAATCTCCTTATCTTTTTTGCAGGATTACCACCATAAATCCATCCTGATTCTAAATTTCTTGTTATAACCGAACCAGCACCTATAATTATATTATCAGAGATATTAATACCAGATAATACTATAACTCCTGAACCTATATAAACATTGTTTCCAATAGAAACAGGTGCATATTTTGAGCCTTGGTCTATTATCGGTCTATCCTTATCATTGAAATTATGCTCTGCTGTATGAATAATAACATTTGAACCTATTAAAAAACTATCCCCTATTTTTATCTTATCATATGAATAAAATTCACAGTTCATTCCTATTGTACCATTGGTTCCAAATTCTAAATTATTATAGTTTGTACTAAAAAAATTTTTACTAATAAATACATTTTTTCCTATTGTATTTTTTCCTAATAAAGATATAAATTTTGTTCTTATAAAGTCAAAAGTTCTTCTAAATTTTTTTGGAAATACTACTCTAAAACTTAAATGATTAATAATAAAAAAGAAAGGATATATTAATATTTTAATTAATTTCATTTTTGTCAAACTCCAAAACTAGCATTTTTCTACCTTGAAAAGTAGGAATATCAATAGAAATATTTTTAGTATCATTACTTATTCGTGGATGTAAATCACAACGAAATTCTTTTATGTAGTTACTTGGTGAATAAAATTTACCTATTATTTTAAACCTATCTTTTTTCATAATAATCAATTTTTGTTCTTTCAATAACCTATCAGGATAAGTATCTGTTAAAATCAAATCCTTTTCAATAAAAGTAGGGTGACCATCTTCTTGTAATTCTTCACAAGCTATCTTTATAGTATTATTATTTAAATCATATAAATGATATCCTTCTTGTTTAGTTTTAGTGTAGATTAATAGTTCATTATTATTCTTAAATGAATAGTGAGACATAAATGAATTATTATTCATAATCTTTAATATATCACCATTAATATTTGCTAATATTGCTCTTGTATATCGTTTATCATCTTTATCCCAAATATGATAAAATATAAAAGTTTTATCATCAGGAGAAAACTTAAGATGATTTATATAATGATTAGCATCTTCAAAAGTATCATCTGCTTCTAATAGTATAATATTTTTTAAAGATATTAATAATTTCTTTGAATTATTTGTCAAGTTACAAAGAAAGATACCATCACTTTCTAAAACTTTTTCCTTATCTTCTTCTTTTAAAAAGTTACAATATCCATATCCAGGTCTAAAATATTGAAGTCTAGAAAAATTTAATGATAAAGCATATTTATTATCATTTGATTTATCATATATCGCAAAATTAAATTGTTTTATTTGTTTTTGTTGTTTAATATCATAAACAACTGAACCATAATCATTATCAACAATTTTATTATATATAATACTGTTGTTATCAAACCACATCAATCTACAACCTTGCTGCCAACACCATGTAGTTGTTTTATCTATCTCTATAAAACTACCATCATCCAAGTTAAAATACCCAACTATAGCTTCTTTTGATTCACTTAAAATATCATCATAATTAGTTGATATAGCTAATAATTTTTTATTGTCATTACTAAATGGAGTTTTATCGTAATATCCAAAAAAAGTATGCTTATACTTTGTTTTATACACTCTATACTTTAAATTTGTGATTAAAGTTTTACGCAAATTCAATTTTCTTAATATATCATTTAAATAATTCTTTAAATTTCTTATATTTTTTCTAATCAATTTTTCCCTTTATAGAAGATAAAATACTTTTAAATGCATGTTTTGGTACCATTTCATGTTCTCCATTAAAAATTGTTATACTAATATTTTCAAATTTTTTCCTAAGTAATATCTCTTTATTATATATACGATTTGAACCATCATAATATATTCTTTTTCTTAAAAATATATTTAATAACTCTTCTTTTGTAACCATATTTGATTTATCTGAACCTTGTTTTTTTATAATTTTATTATAAAATTGTACAGATTGATCAATAGATACAACTTTATCATTTATTCCTGTTAAAATATCTAGTTTCATACTTTTAAATCTTTTTTCAGAGATATCAACAAAATAAGGACTTCGTGATTCTGCTTCAATAATATTTAAATTAGTATATGAATTTGTACAGTTCATAATTTGCTGAGGACGTTTATTTTTACTCCCCCCCATCTAGTTTCAGAATACCATTGAACCAAATTAGTTATAGGAACATAAGCAAGTGTTTTTTTTATTTTATATTTTGACTTTTGATAATATCCAATAGCAGTATAACCTCCACCAGATCCACCAACAACAAATATATTATTTTTATCTACACTATATTTATTTATCATATAGTTTATAGAATCATCTATATCTGAAATTACATATTTACTTAGGCAAGCTTTTGGATTAGTATTTGGACCTCTATGGTTTGATCGTATATAGTTAATATTACTATTTATTGACATCCCTGAAATAGAATCTTTTTGTTTATAATTTCCATCCCAAGAATGTAAATAAACAATGAGTGGTCTATTTATCTCTGAAGCACCAAATACATAAGCTTTCTGAGAAACATTATCTAATGAAGAGTTAATTGTAACCAATTTTAATTTTGCATCTATAGCGTGCAAATTATAATTAAAGATAAAAAGTAAAAATAATATTTTATAATTCACAACTATTCATTCTTTTTTGTATATCTTTTAGTCCACAAAAATGATTCTGTGTTCCATTTTGCTCTACATTAAATGATGCTAATGAAGCACCTATTTTACAGTATTCAATAGGACTAAAATTATTTAAAATACCATAAAGTAATCCTGCTCTAAAACTATCTCCACAACCAGTTGAATCAACAACTTGGTCTGGCTTATATGCAGGAATAATAAACTCTTCTTTATCCAAATATGATATTGAGCCCTTATCTCCTTTTGTAATAATAAAATTATATGTACTAATTAATTCTTTCTCTGATAATTTTATTGTATTTTTTAAAATATCAAATTCATAATCATTTACAATAGTAAAATAAGATAATTTTAAAAAGTTTATTAATTCCTGTTCTGTAAATAATCCAATAACTTGTCCAGGATCAAATATAAATTTTATCTTATTTTTATCTAAGAAATGGATATACTCTTTCATATTTTCTATATTATCTGGAGAGACTATTGCTATATCATCTTTTTTTATATTTAAAGTAGAAAGATCATATTTATTTCCTAGTACCCCTTGATAAAAAGATGTGATTTGATTATTAGATTTATCAGTAATAATATGTGCTTGTGCGGTAAGGTTATCATTATATTTTTTAATATATTTTATAGATATATTATTGTTTTTTAATTTCTCAAAATACTCATTTCCATCACTACCAAGAGAAGAAACAATATTTGATGATTCTTGTATTAATTTTAGATTATAAGCAATATTACCTGCACATCCACCATATTCTTTTATAACATTTGTAGATAAAAAAGAAAAGTTATATGATCTTTCAATATCTGAATCAATTAACTCCTTAAAAAAACCATCATATGTAATAATATTATCATATGCTAATGAACCAAATAAAAAAATATTTCTTTTCATTGATATTAATTCTCCTTTTACTTAAAATTATTTATTTAATAATGATGAAACTAAATTATTAAATCTTTCTATAGATAAATTATTTGAACTTGCTTCTTTACTACAATTTATTGATAAATGGTTATTTAAAAAGAATTCTTTCTTTTCTTGTATTAATCTTTTCATATTTTTATCTCTAGATAAAAGTTCAAACATAACTTTTTTTAATTCACTATTATTATTAACATGAATTGTTCCACCAATTTCACCAAATAAACCACCTACAGGTAATGGTGGGTAATTAAAACTTATTAAAGGTACTTGATATAACATTCCAAAAATAGCTGCCATTGAATGCCTAACTACTAAGGCAGAACTAAAAGGTAATAAATCCTCTATATCCATACCTGAGAGTACTCTTATTCTAGGAGAAATACTTTCTAATCTTTGAAAATCTTTTAAACTATTCCAAACAGGATGAATTTTGAAGATAATATAAATCTCTTTATTTGCATCTAATATTGCTAAAATTTTTTCTTCCCATGATTTAAACATAAATTCATCAGAATAGTATTTGGCATACTGTTTTTTAGAATCATTATTTGCCCACAATATAAAATTACTATTTATAGGTATATTAAGCTTCTTAAAAACTTCTTCTTTATTAACTTTATTAGAAATACCAAGGGTAATATTATTATATATATTTTCATATAATGGATGTCCTACAACTTCTATTTTTTCTATTGGTGTACCCATTTCCTCTTGAAACTTTTTACTACTTTCTCCTATTAAGGCTAATTTAGTAGCATTACCCTGTCCAAAAACTCTTATTTTTTCAGAAGGAATAATTCTTAGTTTAATTCTTAACATTAATATTCTTACAATTAATCCATTAAATCTACCTACTAAATAAGATACTGCATTATAAAGTTTATCCATTATTTGTTCATATATTGTTCTAGTTTCTATAGATAAAGTTCTAGTTTTTCCTTCTCTAATAGAATTTTTTGAGATAGCTGACAAAGCCCACTGAAAGCAAATTGAAGGAATATCTTTCTTCTCACAATGCTCAATTATATATCTTTCTAAAGTTCTACTATCAGATCCAACAATTACTAAATCTGGCTGAATTCTTCCTATAATATCTTTAGCTTGTGAATTTGCTTTTATATGAATATAAACTGTTTTTATAAATGAGTCATAAACACGATACCATCTACTAGTTAATCCCTTACCTCTTCTCCATGAAGTCTGATCTCCTAAATCTAAACTTTCTATACCCTCATAACTAAAATCATTAATTAATTTTTCCGATAACCTTTTGTCATCTCCAAAAGGATAGTGTTTAGCTAATACATATATGTCATAATCATTCTGTAATGATTTCATAAGAGGTACAAATGTTTTTAATACCTCATGATAAATTGAAACAAAAAGAATCTTCTTTTTTATTTTTTTAGACATTCTCTAAACTCCTTTTATATATTTATTATTAATAAATATTCCTATAAATATCGATAATATAAAAATAATATTCTTCTCTATAGTAGTATTGATTGTACCAAAGTATATAAAAAAAGTTACTGAAAATAAATACATAATTAAAAAGAAATATACTTTATAGTTTAAATATGTTTTGTATAATAATTTTCTTTCAGAATAGTAATAGCCAAATCCAATAATGATAAAAGCACTAATAATTGAAGAAATAATCGCACCAATAATTTCAAGTGATGGTATTAATAATAAATTTAATAATACACTTACTATTCCAGCAATAATTGAACGTATTGTAAAAATATATGTTTTTTCAGAAATTAAAATATTATTACTAAACATTGTTCCAAAACTCATTATTACTGATCTTAAAGCTAACATAGGAGCAATTGTTGCCATTATATAGAAATCTGGATTAATCCTCATTAATATAAATATATCTAACAAATACAATACAAAAAAGATATAAATAACACTAATAACTAATAACCATTTTGTAGTCAATTTTTCAGTATATTCAGTGTCTTTATTATGATTTTTATCTTTCATATATGATGGAGAATATGCGCGTGAAAAACTTTTATTCATACCATCTATTCCTGATCTAATAAATTGACTTTTAGAATATACTCCCAGTACACCTATGGGTAAATACATTTGCATTATATACTGATCAGCTTTTTGTTGAATTTGTGCAAATGAACTTTTAGGTAATGCAGGTAAACCAATTTTTATAATATCTTTAAATATATTAGTTGTAAAACCAATACAGAAGTGCTTTCTTAATATAAAAATTGAAAATAATGTAAATATAATAGCTTGATAAATTTCACCATAAAATATTGAACCAATACCTTCTTTCAAATATACTAAATAAAAAGTTGCAATAGTAATATTTATTAAATAAGAAAAAATAAATATATATGAATACTCTTTTGCTTTTCTTTCCACAACAAATACTTCAGTAAGAACTACAATAAAAGAATTCATAAAATAAATAATAAGCTGTAAATAAAATATATATATATATGATTCATCCCACTTATTTAATAAGCTACTTAGATATATATCCACTACTGGCAAAAGCAATAAAATGATAGTAAATCTAAAAAAAATAGATAATAATAATAATGAGAATAAATAAACTTTTTTATTTTCTTCTAGCTTATGGTATTTAGCCCTTATTAACCAATTTAAACCTAAATTTGAAATAACATCAAAAATAATTATTGCTAATAAGATTAAGGCTCTAACTCCATAATCCTCTAATGATAAATATGATGTATATAAAGGAAGTAAAGCAAAACTTATTATGGGAGGAGCCCATGTTGAAAAATTATAGATTAAGAGGTTCTTAGCATTCTTGCTTTTTATAAAATTCAATTTATTATCACTTTTATATTTTATGATTTTCCAAAAGCAATAATACTTCTGTAGCAAAGTCACTTCCTAATTCAAAATAATTATTGGGTATGTAGTTTTTAACAAATTCTGGAATTTGATTTATCATGGAGATTCCTATCATTTCGTTATGCCAATTAGTTCTTAGATTAGATATTTTATTAATCCAATCTACACTTTGTTTTGAAAATAAAGCATCTATATTTGACAATGCTGTTTTTTTGTAGGTATTACCCTTTATAACTCCCAGATATAAAGAAGGAAGTAATAAAAAAGTACCTAAATAATATTTCATTTGATACATTCCATTTTGTCTATTTCTAAATTCAGATAAAAGATACTCATTTTTGTATGGATGATGTTCAAATATTCCTTTTTTATGAGTTTTTTGTAAAAATTTTAGTAGCCCTATTAGAGAATTCTTTTTATTAAAGTTAGTTTCTCTTAAATTATAATTGAAGCTCATTATACTACCTTTTACTGCACTTATAGGTCCAACTGTATTTAACGGAATAAATGTATCTGGGAAAAGTAATAAATCATATTCTGTAAAAATATTAACTCCATGATGTTGTAAAGGATCAAATTTAATTTTTAAATTATAAATCTTTTCTATAGCACTTTTTACTTCTAAAAGCTTTTGAGGATCACATATTGATTCTTTTTTTATTATTATAAAGGAATCAATATCACTCCAACCTTTTGCATAATCCATAGTAGACATACTTCCATGGTAAAAGAAACCTTTTATATGATTTAAAAGTTCCTCTTTTACAACTTCATTTATTTCATATAATGGGTCTAAATAACTATCTTCAATTTTTTCTTTATTAAATTCTTGACAACTAATTTGTATATTATTATTTTTTGCAGAATTAAGTAAATATTTATCAACTATTTTATATCCGTTTGATATTTGTTCTGCTAATAGTTTCAAATAATATCTTTTTTGCAAGTCATCAATAATAAAATTTTTATTACAAAACTCATTTAATAATTTATTTAAATTAACATGATATCTTAAATCATTCATTTATAGAACCATCCAAATTTATATAACCCTTTTTCTATCTTCCGACTAAATAAGAATTGTGCCATATTATTACATAATCCAATTCTTTCTTCAGCTATTATTAGATAATCTCCTTCTAAATAATTAATATCTATACTCTTACTTTTTAAGTTTTTATCTATTTTTTCACTAATAAACCCATCAAAATATGAATATATTGACCAATGGTACATCCATGCTGAGGGAACAGGCAAAAAGAACTCTGTAGAATCTAGTGAATTATTAAGGAAACTTAAATAATTGTCTTTCTTTTCAGTTAATAAGAATCCACTATTTTGTGTTAGATTAAATTGTATTGGAAGTTCAGTATTAATATATTTTATATTAAACTTTTCCTCACTCCAAGAAGAAAACATCCATATATATTTTTCCCCTAAAGTATACATGCTTATTATTAAAGAATAAAGTTGTTTAAGTTTAATTTCTGAATTATAATTAAACCAATTATTACGTAAAGATTCAATAGAATTTATAAAGTCATTTAATTTTTGTTCCTTTACAATACCCAAGCTATCTAATATACGAAAAGTATATCTTATTGAATATAAATATCCAAGAACTGACTTAATTAAAATTTTATCTTTACTTAAAACTTTTGATAAAGACAATAGTCTCTCTGGCAACCAATCAAATATTTGAAATATTCTAATCATAGTTTCTTTTGAAGAATTAAAAACTATTAAATCTATTTTTTTACCATATAAACGATGAACTTCAATATCATCTAGTAAATTTAATAAAGGAAAGTCTTCTTCGCTAAATACCATTACAGTACCACCACACAACATATCATTAAAGTCACTATTTTGATAAATCTCTTCTAACTGTCTATTTAAATCTTCATTATTCATAGTTTCTTTAGATAAAACTATCGCTAAATCAATATCTGAAATTCCTGGATTCTTAACTTTACCAAATTCATATAGACTAATAACTTCTTCTATATCTTCGAATAAAGATATAAATCTATCTCTTATTTCATCATATTTCTCAATTTTATAATGTTGAAAGTCAATCCATCCTTTTTTACTTAACTTATTATATACTTTTTCTTCTAATGAGTTCACTATTTCTTCCTAACTGTTGTCATTATTCTGCATTAAACATTTCATTAATAATAAATCTTCCACTTCATCAATTTCATAGCTTTTAACAAAATCTATTTTACATAATCCAATATTTCCAAATAATCTACTTTTATATTTTAAAAAACCTTTTTTATCAAAAGCCCATGCATTACCAGCTTCTCTTGTTAAAGGTTTTCTTTGTTGTCTTGGTATCCTTGGTTTTCTCATATCATCAATTTCAAAAAAATGTCCGTAGTCTTCTGTATAAAACATCGCACTATCTTTATTTTTTAATATCTTTAAAATAGAAGAAAAATCTTTATTATCAGTCAGGGGAGATGTTGACTGTACAAATAAAATATTTTTAATTTCATCTATTTGTTTATCAAGTTCTATAATTGCATGTTCTAAAGCATCTTCAGAAGTAGAATTATCCAAGGCAAGTTCCATTGGTCTTTTTATTATAATTATATTCGGAAATAAATTTTCTGCAATATTTGCTATTTTTTCTGAATCTGTAGTTAAAGCTACATAATCTATTTCTTTACATGCAAAGCATTCTTTTAAAGAGTAATAAATTAAAGGCATTCCATTTAAGTCTATAATGTTTTTATCTTTAATTCCTTTTGAACCACCTCTTGCTGGGATTATTGCTACTGTTTTCATTTATTAAAATACTCCTTTTCAACTATTCCACAGATTATATGTCCTATCATAATATGAGATTCTTGGATTCTACCAGTTACAATTGATGGAATATTAATGCACTGACATAAGTTTTTCATCTTACCCCCACTGCCACCAGTCAATACAAATGTTTTTATCTTTTTTTTATTAGCAATTTTTATAGCTTCCATAAGATTCTCACTATTTCCACTTGTAGAAATGGCTATAAATACATCTTCTGCATTTCCAATAGATGATAATTCTCTTGAAAATATTTTATCATATCCATAATCATTCCCTATAGCACTTATCGCTGAATTATTTGTACCTAAACAAATAGAAGCTAAAGAATCTCTATCTATCATATATCTTGATGTGAATTCTGCTGAGATGTGTTGAGCATCTGCAAAACTTCCACCATTTCCAGCTAAGATTATTTTTCCACCATTTTTTAATGATTTCAAACAAATATTAGCCAATTCTTCTATTTGATTTAATATTTTTTTATCATTTAATATTTTTTCTTTTACATTGATTGAATCTTGTATCTCTTGTTTTATCATATTTTATTTTCCATTCTTTCTAAACTTATCCAAAATCCCTCACCATTATTTTTATGCCCTTGCCAAACTTCGGGAATAAATGAAGCATTTGGTGACAAATCATTTATAATTGGATATATATTATAAAAATCAACATTTCCATCACCTATTTGAATACCTTCACCATCTACTCCTGTACCATCTGATATATGATAATGAGCAGTATAAGGAGCAAGCTTTCTTGTATATTCAATATGATCCCACTCAAACTTATTACAAGCTAAATGAGAATGTGAAATATCTTGACAAATTTTTAAGCCTGTTTTGTCACAAAAATCTATAATTTCATCAGCATCTATAAAAATATTTTGATACCTTTGTCCACCAAATAACCAAGGGAAAGGAGCCATGTTCTCAGGTAATAGTTCTACCCCTTCTAAATTTAATTGATTAACTGAATCTATTAAGTTCTTATAATGCATTGGTCTATCATCAATAGGCATAATTTCATCTTTTGTAAAACCTCCACAATGTACTACAATTTGAGGTATTTTTGTTTTAGGAAAATATTTTTTCATTGTTAAAGTTTTATCAATTACTCTTTGTAGATTAGCTATTGATTTTTTTCTATACTCTTCATCAGGAGTACAAAGATCAAGAAGATGATCATCTTCAAATAACTCTGGTGCATGAACAATATATTCACAACTATATTCTTGAGTTAAAAACTTTGATAAATCTTCAGTAATATCTTTAAAACTCATATGAAACTCTACAGAATCTGGTTGAGTATTTTCCATTAATGAATTTATATCATGAAATCTTACTGGTAATGCCCATGTTCTATTAAAACTATAACTTTTTTTAGCTCTTATCAATCCACCTAAATCTGATGGAAACAATGCTTTCCCTTTTTTAATATCTCGTATAGCTTTATACCCTACTATTTTATTAAGATATTGTGGATTTAAACCACTTCCTGGACTTTTAATTTCAAACATATCTTTAGAAAAAACTGCTCCCTCTTCTATATCATCTTTAGCATATATACTTTTTGATAAATTTTCTCTATTTATTAATTCACCTTGCGTTACAATTCTATCAGTTAAAACACCCATTGATAATTCAATCTCTCGAATACCATAAACTAATCTTTTAAAATCATCATATTCTAAACTAGCACTATGGTCTGGTCCTTCCATATCTCTATCAAGTGTAAAATGCCGTTCAATTATTTTAGCACCCATAGCAACTGCTCCAATTGATACTGCTATCCCTCTTTCATGACCAGAATAACCTACTGGTATATTGTATTGTTTTAATCTATCTAAATATCTAAGATTTATATCTTTAAATGGAGCAGGATAAGTTGAGTTACAATGAAGCAATGCAAAGTCTGCATTTAATCGTGTTAGAAACTCCACTGTTTCGTCTATCTCTTCTTTTGTACTCATTCCTGTTGAAAGAATTAAAGGTAAATTTTTATTAACTAAATATTCTAATAAATCAAAATTTGTCATATCAGCTGATGCTGTTTTAAATGCAGGAACACCAATTGTCTCAATTAAGTCAGCACTAGATTTGTCCCATGGCGTACACATAAAAATAATATTTTTACTTTTTGAATACTGTGCAAGTGATTTATATTGTTCAAAAGTCAATTCAAATTTTTCTAATAAACCCATAGTATATTGTGTAGACAAATCACTACTTGTCATATCTAAAGCATCTTGTGTATATAATTCTTTTAAATTTCTCATCTGAAACTTTACACAATCTACACCCATATCACATGCTTGATCTATCATCTTTATAGCATTTTCATATATACCATTATGATTCATACCTATTTCAGCAATTATAAATACTTTATCATTTTGTCCTATTTTAAAATCACTTATTTTCATATTTTTTCCTTAGTTATCCAGCTTCTTAAACCTATATTATCAAATGTAAATGTTTCTATGCCTAAACCTTTATTTTTTATAGCATTCATTAGTTTAATTTTATTGAATGTTGGTACATAAAATAAAAAATATCCACCACCACCAGCACCAAGTAGTTTTCCACCTAAAGCACCATTTTCTAGTGCATAAGTATATATATCATCTAAAAATTGTGTTGTTATTTTATCAGAAAAATGTTTTTTTGTTTCCCAAGCTTTATGTAATAATTCACCAAAATTATCAAGCTGACCTTTTAGAAGTTTTGATTTCATCTCATAAGCTATATCTTTAGAAAGTTGAGCAAACTTTTTTTGTTCCTCTTTATTCATATTTTCTTTTTGCTTATCATGAATATCACCTGAATTATGATTTAATCCAGTATAGCATAAGACAAGAGAGTCTTCAAGCTCATTTAGTATATCATCAGATATTCTTAATGGATTTACTATATTTTCATGATTTTTAAACTCCATAAAGTTAAATCCACCAAATACAGTTGCATACTGATCTTGCCAACCACCTGCTAGTCCTAACTCAACTCTTTCTGCATGAAATGCTAACTCTGCTATCTCATAATCATTAAACTTGTTTTCTCTAAAATTATTAAATGTTCCAATAATAGCAGAGAGTAAAACTGCAGAACCACCAAGTCCAGAACCAGGAGGAACATCACTATAAGTATATAACTCAAATCCAAAGTCTGGATTTAAAAGTTTCAAAACAGCTTTTATCAAATCTAATTTACCATCAAACTTTAATTGAGTAATATTATCATAGCTAATTTTTTGATTTAAATCATTTGAAAATATATTAATTTTCTTATCATCTCTCTTTGTAAGAACAGCATGAGCAAATTTATTAATAGTACTATTTAATACAACTCCATCTTCTTCTGTAAAATATGTTGTTAAATCTGTTCCACCACCTGCAAAACTTATTCTTACTGGTGATTTTGCTTTTGAAATAATATTTTCTTTTTCATTCCAATTTATATTTCCTTGAGATACTATAGAAACTAATTTATTATTCTTATTTAAAATAGGTATTACTCTAATTTTTGTATCTAATAATTTTAAAATATTTTCTTTTGTAGCATTATCCTCAAATAAAAAAATAAATTTCTTATTCATACATTCCAAAACACTTCTATTGATATTATTATTTTTTACTATTAATCTTCTTATATCTCCATCTGTTAAACATCCAATAATTATATCATCCTTTTCAATAAATATAATAGAAGAATTATTTTTATCAATTTTTATCAAAGCCTCTTTAATAGTTGCCTTATTATTAATGACATATTCAATCAATATCATTTCTAGTCCTTTTTATATACTTAATTATTTTTTTGTAATCTTCAGGTATTCCTATATCAATAAAAATACCATTGTATTTGAAAATATCAATACTATTATTTAATAAATGATTCTTAAATTTACTTTCAATATTAAATTCATCATCATTAACTTTATTAAAAAAATCTAAATTATTAAAAAAATAACAACCTGCATTTATATAAGAATTTTTTATATATTTGTCCTTTTCTAAAAAATCAATAATTTTATCTTCATTTATTTTTAATGTTCCATATCTATTACATGTTTTTTGAAAAGATCCAACAATAACTATATTGTTTTTATTTACTACTTGACTTAGATTTGGTTTTATATATGTATCACCATTAAATATAAGAAGAGTACTATCTCTTTCTAAATTTAAAAAATTTATAGCATTTTTTATACTTCCTCCAGTACCTAATGGATTGTCTTCTTTAATTATTACAATAGACTTATCATTAATAAAATATTTTTCAATAATATCTGATAAGTAGTATGTAAGTAAATAAATTTTAGTATTTGGAAAATATTTTCTAATTTCTTGTATTTGATATTCTAAAAATGGTTTATTCTCAATTGGTGCCATAGGTTTTGGCACATCTGATACAACAGTTCTAAGTCTTGTTCCAAATCCACCTGCTAAAATTAAAATATGCATACTTTATTCTTCTCTTAATCTTAATATATTACTTGACAGTATATCAATATTTTCAATATATTTTTTTTCATCAAATTCACTTCCACCTTCTCTTCCAGGCTTTTTAAGTAATACAGTATAGAGGTCGAGGGGAAAAGAATTTTCAATAACAGCACTAATATATTTTTCCATTACTTCTTGAGAATATTTATGCAATTTTATTGTTTTATCAATTTCTAAATATAAATCTTTGATATTATCTATATAATTTACCATAGTTTTTGGCAACATATTGTACATGGTATTGCCTAATGATATTACTGGAATACTATTTAATACAGCTTCAAATCCTATATTTCCACTAAGTACTATAATTAACTTTGATCTCCTTACAATTTCAATAGAAGCTAATTCAAAATCTACAAAATCAACATTTGGCATATCAAGTATTTTTTTATAGTATCCCAAACTTCTTCTACCAATATTTCTAGGATGTTCTTTTACAATTAATTTATATTTACTTGGTAATTGCAACGTAATATTTCGTATTACTTCTATCTGATTTTGATAAGTTTTTGCATAATTAGAAATAGCGATTTCTGGTTCTGCATGTAGAGGGAAAAAGATATAATTTTCTTTTTCAATTTTATCTAGTTC
>Ga0233437_1003359_pt1 | contig 21269 bp, 22 predicted proteins | sample SI_122_August201_FD_182714 | JGI IMG/M metagenome (GOLD analysis project Ga0233437, IMG submission 182714) | Seawater microbial communities from Saanich Inlet, British Columbia, Canada - SI_122_August2016_200_MG | ecosystem: Environmental > Aquatic > Marine > Inlet | place: Canada: British...
GTGCAATGTTGGGGGTAAACAAACCTGAAGAGAAACAGATGGTGAGTATGCACATGAGAAGGATGGGGCTGATCATGATGCCAAGAGCATGTTTGGTGACGGTAGTTTTTATTTTGGTAATGGGTATTTGTGAGATAACCCAAGACAGAGCTGGAATCATGATCAGCCCCGTTACAGGGTGGAGTCTATAGATAAACAGATTGGCAATTAAGATCAATGGACTAATAAAAACCAATGGTAGTAAGGGGTGATAGAGTTTGGACTTGTGTTTATTATCCAGTTTGTTTGCAGTTTTTTGAAATCTAGATAACCCAATCTTTATTCCTCCCCAGATAATAAATCCTAGAAAAAGTAATCCAGTCAATACAATAAGATACCAGGGTAACATTAGATTGACTCTGTCTATTAAAAAGGGAATGGACTGATTTTCTACCACCTGGTAGCCATAGTTGTTAAAGATATTTAGCGGGATAATCACACCTCTCCAACCTGCCGGATTAAGAAAGCTAACTACAAGTGTTGAGATTGTTAACAGACCTAGTGTTTTGAATTTTTTTATTGCTTGGATTTTATTGGTAGAGTTGCCAAATCTAGATAAGATAACCTGCCAAACTGCAAAGACAGTTACTATTCCAGTTCCCAAAATAAAGAACAGATGTGTGTTGACCCAGATGATTTGAAGAAAAACTAACCAAAAATATAGCCAGTTTGCTTTGAGTTTGTTGGTCACAAACTTAATTAACAACCAAATGAATAAACTCAAAAATAACAAACTAATTGCTTCTGGTCGGATCTCGACCCGGTTAGTGTATAAGGGTAGAGCCACTAAGCCCGCAATGATACTGGAATGGAGGTTGGTGTGACGAACAGATGCAACTAGGATAAATACTACTGCCAGGGTCATAACTAAAACATTAATGATTGTTAAGCCATTGAAGCCTGCCAAGTTATGAACTTGGCTAGCAATTACTCCATACAACCAATGATGATTGATAGTTGGAAATTCCGGTTGAGTAAATGAGTAGTAGTTGGTATTTAAAACAGGGTTAGACAAACCTTGTTCCACAACTTGGTAGCCGTTTTGTACATGACGACCTAGATCTGCAGTCACTAGATTTATTTTTTGGAAGAAGAAAGAGCTAATATAAATTATCAGTAAACCAAGCCAAATCCAGCTTCTTTTTCCCGACATACTTATATCTTAGGTTGAGTTTTTCGTTTTTTAATCTTATTAAGTGAGTACATGACGCATTCGTGGAGATCTATTTTTTTAACTCTGGCCAAACGAAGAATGACCACCATGATATCACCCAGCTCTTTTTCGTATTCTTCATCATTTTGAGCAGCCAGATTACTGGGCTTCATGCCATGTTTAGCCAGATATGCTCGAGCCATCTCACCCACTTCTTCTACTAATCCCAAGATGAGCAAGGAGCCAAAATCTTTGGTATCTCTCTTACCTTTATCTATCTCTGTCAGGACATTAAAGTACTCTGTAAAAGGGGTCTTGAAGTATTTTTTGGACTGATGACGGGCGAATCTAGCTGTGTTTGACGTGGTTTTGCTGGTTTTTTTCATAAATACAGTATAACGTATCGTGTCTAGACAATGATGTACAATAGACTTACTGCGAAATAAGGAGAATGACTACTTATGACATCTTTTATTTATTTTCGCTTTTTCTTCTTCCTCAAGTAGCTATGGCTACTATCGTCATCAGAAAATCCGAAAATAATATAAAATCTATTCATAATTAAATCACTCTTTATCTCACAGTAAGTCTAATAAGCTTGCCAAAGGCAAGAGGTACCAGATGTCACAGATTCAACAGGTTAAAGAAGCAACAGATATTTTAGAGATCATTGGGGAGCGTATCCAGCTACAGAGATCTGGGGCTAACTGGCGGTCTCCCTGCCCATTCCACAGTGAGAAAACACCTAGTTTTTTTGTCAGTGACACTCTTCAGAGGTACAAGTGTTTTGGTTGTGGTGAGAGCGGGGATGTTTTCACCTTTTTGGAAAACTATGATCAGATGACCTTCTATGAAGCTTTGGAAGATCTGGCCAGTAAAGCCGGCATAACTCTAGAAAAGCAAACCAGGAGTCATGAAGATGATAGGCGAGCCCTACAAATTGAAGTTTTGGAGTTAGCTCAAAACTACTATCACTATCTCTTGACCAAGCACAAAGTTGCCCAACCAGCTCGCGATTATTTGAAAGAGCGAGGTATTAATAATCAATCTATTCGCTTGTTTGGGATAGGGTATGCAGCTAGCGGATGGGACGAACTACTCACATATTTAACCAAAAAAAAGCAGTATCCGCCCCAGTTATTGGAGGAAGTTGGGTTAGTTGTTAGAGGTAGGGGTGGTAGAGTTTATGATCGATTTAGAGGTAGAGTTATCTTTCCTCTCAAAGACCACAGAGGACGAGTGGTGGGGTTTTCTGGTCGTTTGCTAGATGCCACCGCCAAAGAAGCTAAATACATTAATTCTCCAGAAACTGCTCTGTATCACAAATCTAAACTTCTATTTGGTTGGAGTGAGCTTAAATCTCATATCAAAAAAGCTGAAACAGCCATCGTCACCGAAGGTGAGTTTGATGTTATCTCTTCTGCCCAAGTAGGAGTAAATAATGTGGTAGCTATCAAGGGCTCTGCTTTAACTAGCGATCATGCCAAGTTAATCAAGCGAGCGGCGGGTCAAGTTATCTTGGCTCTTGATACAGATGATGCTGGGATTGAAGCTACCAAGAGGGCTATTAAAGTTTTGGAACCTTTAGATTTGGAATTGAGAATAGTTCAAGTTCCAGAAGGAAAAGATCCAGACGATTTAGCTAGAAACGATGCCAAGGCTTGGAGAGAGGCTGTCAAAAAAAGCATCTCGGCATATCAGTTTTTAATTGATACTGCTATTGCCCAACATGATGTCACCCAAGCTAGGGGTCAAAAAGAAATAATTAAAGAACTTTCTTTAGTGCTTACTGGTATGGAAAGTAAAGTAGAGCAAGAGTATTACTTAAAGAAGTTAGCGGTCAAGCTTAATACTAAGCCAGACTTGTTGTTAAGCGATCTTAGGAAGTATGCTCAAAAATCTGGACTTAAAACCAGAACTGCAGGTAGTGAGAAGTCTAGCTCGCCTCCTAATCATGCCAAACTTAATAGGCATCAAAAGCTAGAAAGATATGCATTCTTTTTATTGCTCAAGTTAAAACAAGATGAGAGAGCAAGTCGAGCAGATGAGCTGGTGGCGGTGATGGGTCAGCTTCAAGAAATTAAACCCCTAGTGGCTTGGTTGGGTAAAGTGACAGATGAAGATGTTTTTAAACAGCAGGTACAGAAACTTGGAGTAGACCAGCAAGAACTTCTGATGTCTATTTGGTTAGATCCAGAATTCCAGAAGTTGGCGGAGTCTATAAATCTAGAGGAAGAATGGCAACAAACACTCTCTAGCCTGTCTTCATACTTTAAGCAATCTAGGAAAAAAGAAATATCTGCTAGACTTAAAGCTCTGGATGCCAAACATGAAAAAACCCAGGCAGAAGAAGAAGAGCAAGAGCAATTTCTGGCAGAGTTGGCAAAATTAAAGTAAGCTTTTCAAAAAACAACTCCTTGACAACCATACCCCCATGGGGTATATAGTGAAGTATGGCAGAAGTTAGAACCAGTGACCAGATAGTCACCCAGCTCAAGAGAATTAAAGGTCAGATAGATGGTCTCATTAAGATGTACGAAGATGAAAAATCTTGTGTAGATATTGTTCGTCAAGTTACCGCTGCCAGAGGTTCCTTGGGCAGAGTGGCTCAAGATATGTTGACCAACGAAGCAGTTCGTTGTTCAAGAAGTAACAAATCGGAGGAATTAAATCAGGTATTAAAAGAAGTCTTTAGGTACTAGAGTATAAGTATAAGTATAAATAAATTAGAAAGAAAATATGTCACAAGCTACGCTTCACTTAACAGGTGATAACTTTGATCAAGCATTGAAAGATGCTGGTAGTAAACCCGTTATGTTAGATTTCTTTGCCGAGTGGTGTGGTCCATGTAAGATGGCCGCCCCCATCATTGATGAACTAGCAGAGGAGTATAAGGATAAGGCAGTTGTGGCCAAAGTTGACGTTGATGCCAACCAAGATCTGGCCCAAAAATATGGAGTGATGAGTATTCCTACAGTAATTATGCTCAAAGATGGTGAGGAGTTAGACAAACAAATTGGATTCATTGGCAAAGAGGGTTACGAAAAAATGATTACAGACGCTTTAGATAAGTAAAGTAGCTCGCCTTCGCTCTGTAGAGCTACGGCGAAGCAAGACTCGCCTTCGCTTAAACGAGCTACGGCGAAGCAAGGAAAAAATGAAAAAAACTAGCTTAGTTATCATTGGTTCTGGTCCAGCTGGATATGCGGCTGCTATCTATTCATCTAGAGCAGACATCCAGACCACCATGTTTATTGGTGAGGAGGCTGGAGGTCAGCTTATGTACACCACAGAAGTTGAAAACTTCCCAGGATTTCCAGAAGGAGTTTTGGGGTCAAAGCTTATGACCGATATGCAGACCCAAGCAGAGAAGTTTGGGACTAAGATTGAACGCAAGTTTATAACCGCGGTAGATTTTTCTAGTCGCCCATTTAAAATCTGGACTAAAACCCCGGAGGGTATGACTGCCAACCAATTGATTAAACTAAGTCCCAAAGATTACGAAAAAGCTAGAGAAGAAATCATCAAGTTGGAGCCAGATATGGAAGCAGGTAGTGTGATAATTTCCACTGGTGCCAGTTCCATCATGTTGGGTGTACCGGGAGAAAGTGAGTTTATCGGCAGAGGTGTCAGTACCTGTGCAGTTTGTGATGCAGCTTTTTTCAAAGACAAGACAACTTTTGTACTAGGTGGGGGTGATGCAGCTATGGAGGATGCTTTGGCGTTAACCAAGTTTGCTAACTCGGTGACTATTATTCACAGGAGAGATAAATTTAAAGCCAGTCAAATTATGCAGGACAGAGTCCTTAAAAACGATAAAATTAAAGTTATCTGGAACTCCAATCTAGAAGAAGTAAGGGGAGACAAGCAGGTAGCAGAGATTGTTATAAATGAAGATGGCCAGTCCAAAACCCTACCAGCAGATGGAGTGTTTATTGCCATTGGTCACAGACCACTGACCACTCTTTTTGCTAGTCAGCTTGAACTGGATGCCCATGGATATATTATTACTAGATCTAGTTTTTCAAAAGGTGGGGTAAGCATGGCAAAAGAAGGATTAAGCGAGAGTGGTTTATTAGAGTACCCCAGCATGACTTCTATAGAAGGTGTTTTTGCAGCTGGAGACGTGGTGGATGTGAGATACAAGCAAGCTATTACGGCTGCAGGCATGGGTTGCCAAGCAGGACTAGATGCCCAGTGGTGGTTGGAGAGCCAGACCACGTAGATAAGTCAAGAAGCCTCCCTTGCAGTATGACCGAATAAAGATTAAAGTTGTTAAAAGTGTGAACAGTGGAAAATAGACAAGTCTAATAAGAAAGGTATTTATGTCCGATCCTCACAAAAACTCAATTGCTCAGCTAGATGCTGTGGCTAGCTTGTTAAATGATCAGTACGAAGATAAAAAAAGATTTAAAACAGCTATAGAGCAACTAAAAACTCCAGACAGAGTCATCGAGGGTGAGCTGGAAGTGAAGATGGACAGTGGCAAAACCAAGAAGTTCAAAGCTTTTAGGTCCCAGCACGATAATGCCAGAGGTCCATACAAAGGGGGGATTCGATTTCACCAGGATGTGAGTAAATCCGAGGTGATGGCCTTGTCTACCTGGATGACTTGGAAATGTGCTGTGACGGGCATTCCTTATGGAGGTGGTAAAGGTGGAGTGATTGTTAATCCTAGGGAGTTGTCTAAGTGTGAACTGCAACGACTATCTAGAGCCTACTCCAGAATGATCGCAGATAGTATTGGACCTTGGACAGATATTCCTGCTCCAGACGTGAACACGACAGGTCAGATCATGGCCTGGATGGTGGACGAGTGGGAACAAGTGAGACGCAAGAAAGATGGAGGAGTGAGCGAAGATCCTTTAGCCAGTTTTACTGGCAAACCCCTTGGTCTAGGTGGTTCGCAAGGTAGAGACGAAGCCACAGGTTTAGGTGGAGTGTATATGTTGGAAAAAATGACCAAAGCTTTGGGTAAAAAACCCAAAGATATGACTGTAGCTATTCAAGGATTTGGGAATGTGGGATCTTGGTTTGCTATTCATGCTCACAAACTTGGGTATAAAATTGTGGCTATTTCGGACTCCAAAGGAGCTATTCATGTCAAGGCGGGACTAGATCCTAATAGAGCTCTGGCATACAAACAGTCTGGAAAACAACTTGGTGACTGTGATAAATCATGCAAAGAGTGTAAGGGAGTCAATGTTGAGAGCCTGACCAACGAGGAGCTATTGGAGTTAGATGTAGATGTATTGGTACCCTCTGCATTGGAAAATGTAATTACAGATAAAAATGCCAGTAAAATTAAGGCTAAAGCTATCATTGAGATGGCTAACGGACCCATTACTCCGGATGCAGATAAGATTCTAGACAAAAAAGGTATTTTAGTTGTGCCAGATGTGTTGGCCAATGCCGGCGGAGTGACAGTCTCTTACTTTGAATGGGTGCAGAACCTCCAAGGTTACTACTGGTCTCATGAAGAAGTGTTAGAGAAACTTAAACCTCTGATGGATGACGCTTTTGACCAGATGTGGCAGATGAAAGAAAAGACTGGTGAATCGGGTAGAGTTAGTGTTTACCTCACAGCAGTTAAGCGAGTGGTGGATACCATGATGTTGCGAGGTAGGGCTTAACAGATAAATCTAGATTTTTTTACATCATGTATAGCCAAGTCTTGCCTGGGCAGGTATAATGTCAACCCAGTTGGAAGTAATCGTTTCCCATATTTCTCAGGAAGTCTAAAATGGCAAAATCAAAAATACCCACTAAGAAAACCGCGTCAAACGCGGTTAAGACCAAGCCAAAAGTAGTTAAAGCAACAAAAAACACCTCCAAAAAGGTTAAGTCAACCGCGTCAGACGTGGCAAAAGTGACGAAGCCTAAAGTGAAGAAAGCAGTGGTAAAAAAAGCATCCAAGTCAAATGTGGCAAAAGTGGCAAAAAAAACTCCTTCTAAAACTAAACCAACTACCAAAAAAACCAAGTCAAACGCGGTTAAGACCAAAGCTAAAAAAGAAAAAACTCCAAAGACCACAACTTCTGCCAAAGATAAGTCTTTACCAGAAGCCATAAAAAAAGAAGCTGCAACTTTACTTAAACAATCCAAAAAACGAGGCTTTATTACCCAAGAGGAAATCTTGGAAGTTTTTGTAGAGCCAGAAGAGTACATAGAGGAGATTGACGATTTTTATGATCAAGTAGTAACTCAAGGCATAGATGTTTTTGAGTCTGTCACAGACGAAGCCGATGCAGAAAATACAGATGTTTTAACCAGAGAGCTAGAGCAATTGTCTAGTTTAGGCAATGCTGGAGTTTCCGATCCAGTGAGGATGTATCTAAAAGAGATTGGTAGGATTCCACTTTTAAATCGTGAACAAGAAATTAGGCTGGCTCAAAAAGTTGAGTCTGGTGATCCTGAAGCCAAACAACAACTAGTAGATGCTAACTTGCGTCTGGTAGTTTCAATTGCCAAAAAATATATCGGGCGAGGCATGACTTTCCTAGACTTAATTCAAGAAGGCAACAAGGGTTTAATTCGTGCCGTAGAGAAGTTTGACTGGACCAAAGGCTTTAAGTTTTCTACCTATGCTACTTGGTGGATTAGACAAGCTATTACCCGTTCAATTGCAGATCAAGCCAGAACTATTCGTATTCCAGTTCATATGGTGGAGACGATTAATAAACTTATGCGTACTTCTAGACGCTTAATGCAAGATCTAGGTAGAGAACCCACCCCAGAAGAAGTAGGCAAGGTGATGGAGATGGATCCAGAAAAAGTGAGAGATATCTTGAAGATTAGCCAGAACACTACTTCGCTTGAAGCTCCAGTGGGTAGCGGTGAAGACGAGTCTGTTTTGGGAGATTTCATTGCGGATGATAGGCAAGTTTCTCCCTACGATGCCACCAGTATCCAGATGCTTAGAGAGAATGTAGAAGAAGTATTGAGTGCACTTTCCGACCGCGAAGCTAAGGTTTTAAGAATGAGATTTGGACTATCTGGCAACAAGATGATGACACTAGAAGAAGTGGGTAGAAAGTTTGGAGTGACTAGAGAGAGAATCAGACAGATCGAAGCTAAGGCACTACGCAAACTCAAACATCCAAGCAGACGCAAGAAGTTGCAAGACTTTCTTGACTAATCTTCCTTTTTTCAAGATCAATTCGTGTTACAATATTGTTCGTTCCTTAACATCCCCGGTAGCTCAATGGCAGAGCAGGAAGCTGTAGACATGATTCGGGTTCTTTTTGTATACTGATGTACATATGTCAGTAAAGAGAACTTATGCTGACCGACGAGAATATATGATCAAGGCTGTTGCTAAAAGACGAAAAAAAATTCGTCAGATGGCAATTGCATATCTTGATGGCAAATGTAGTATTTGTGGATATAATCGTTGTTTGGCAGCTCTTGACTTTCATCATAAGGATGAAAGTTCAAAAGAATTTGGTTTGTCCCAGAATGGTATGACTAGATCTTGGGAGAAAACAAAGAAAGAGGTCGAAAAGTGCATTCTTCTTTGTGCAAATTGTCACAGAGAAGTACATGCAAAAATAATGCAGCTCTAAGTGGAAACATTTAGATGAATATTGGGTGAATTGCGGGAAACCTAACTCTCATAAGAGATAAGGCAATCCGCAGCCAAGCCCCACAAATGTGGGGAAGGTTCAGAGACTAGGTGATTACACCCTAGAGCGCCCAACACCTAAAGTAGCAATACTATGGTGAAGAGATAGTCCATGCCCAGTAGAAATATTGGGGTTACATGTAACTTCAAGGTTGTAGGTTCGAATCCTACCCGGGGAGCTTTGATATAGAATGATACATTATTTCATTTTTATCCAAATAATTTAATAAATATTGCTCAAAATGACAGATGTTATAATTGGATTTAGAGAAAATACAAGATTATCTATACTGGATCAAGTATAAAGAAAGGTAATAGCATGACTGAAATAGATGGCCTACCAAAAGAGGTAAAAAGTCCGGCAAGCAGATTAGAATCTGCCAGAGCTGCTTTTGAAGAATATGGTATTGAATTAACACAAGAGCAACAAGAGCAACTTGAACGATTAGCAGTTCAAGCCTCTACGCCTTCTATGTCTGAACAATTAGAAGTTGCACGTAGTTGGGAAAGAGGTAAAACGTTACTCTATGAAGGCCATTATGTTAAGTTTCTTTCGGTTGAGGCTGATCCCCCTTTTTCAAGAACTAACCCATTTGTAGCGATTGATAATCAGGGTAAGATTGAAACAGTAAGCTTAACTTTGCTTAAAGAAATCCAGCCCGATCCAAAAAAAGATAATCCTGCAGTAAGTCCGAAAGTTGGAGATTGGATGGGTAGTGATAAGAATTTGAGACGATTTCCCCATTCAAGCAATCTCTCTTCAGATGAACAACAAAGACTTGTTGATTTACAATCAATAGTTGATGAAAGGCAACCAAATACAGATGAGACTCCACTTATCTTTCTAGGTAAAGACTATTCCGAGTATAGAGATTTGTGGGAAAGGGCAACCGGGAAGAAAAGAACAGTTATTGATCCAAGACAATCATTTTACGAGTAGTACAATGAGTCGGCACTAATAATGGTGGATATATTTCGATGTGCAATTAATGCGATACAATACGATATATGGAAAAGGGAAATGTAGCTGAAGAACTTCAAAAGTTAGGATTTATCTTTGAGATGTCTAACTCAATTGGAAAAGTGGGTGGAAATGGTTTTCTTCTAGAAGGTTGCATTGTTACAGCTAACCATGTTGCTTTAGAATATTCTACTGTTCCAGGTAAAGGGGCTGTTACTTTTAAACAAATTCCTAGCAAAGATATAGCGATTAGCGATAAGTTATCAACAGGAGGATTGACAATAGGTCAGACGGCAAAGGAAGGTGATAAAGTAAAAATAGTTACTGTATTTAATGGAAAACAAATGATTATTGAGGGAGAATTAGATATTTTAGGACCAATATATAGGGGAAAAATGCAAATAATAACAGCATTGGATAAATTAGGTTGGAGTGTAATTCAAAATGGCATGTCTGGATCAGCTGTAATTGACGAAAGTGGTAACGTGGTTGGAGTACTTGTTGAGAGTAATCATAAATTCGGGATGATGGAATTGTTTGAGTAACAATGCTTGCTATTATTTATCGAACGTTCTGTAGAGAAAAGAAGCTTAATAAATACTTGATTCACTTTGAGAATTTAAGCTAAAGGTAGCAATATTAATTTCGCTTGGGATAATTTCCAGAATCAAATCCCTGTTCCGAAACATGTCAACCAGGGGGAGCCAAGTTAAAAAAAGAATGTTAAATCAGTCTATTATTGTATGACAAAATATTTATGGTGGAAAGAGCAACATATCCAGAAATAGAATTATATTTTCCTGAAGCTGAGCCGCCCCATGCTTCTGCTTGTGTGTTAAATGCAGAAGAAGTTGTTATTAGGCTTGGGGGTGAAGTAATAAGGATACCAGGTCCAGTGGAATATATGACGTATTATGGTTCAGATGGCGCTGAGAATTTCCATGCAGTTGCTGTATTGCCAGATGGAAAAGTGGTTGATCTTAATAGAGCGACTGGAGATCGCGTCTTTGGTTCTTATGAAGAATATCTAGAGTTGGGCATTACACTAGTTGAAGAATAATTCTTTGTCAAGCTAGTTCTAATTTTCTAAAGATTTTCTTTGCTCAACCACCAGAAAAGGGAGCTGAAGCAATAGTGCATTTAGCAACTTTAGAGGATATTAGCCACGTTACAGGAGGGTATTTTGTGAAAAAAAGGCAAGTTCAACCGTCAAAGGAAGCAAAAAAACAGGCAAAACAAAACAAACTTTGAGTGTTGTCCAAGGAGATGACAGATTTCAGTTATAAGCGGTGATAAACGTTAAGGTTCTAACATAGTCCAGTCCGGCGAGTCAAGGATATTTTTAAAAGAATTCATTTTGCGTTAATGCTTTATATTCTTTAAACTTAAGTTATGAGTAAAGCTACCCAAGCATTTTATGAGCGAGATGACGTGTTGGTTGTTTTAACAACTGCCACAACTGGTTTGGGGCATACTCGGGTAACAGCAGCCCTCCTTGCAGGTTTGCCAAAAATAGCCAATAAAGAGGTTATTGGACTGTCAAATTCAAAGCTGAAGGTGCTTCATCGCATTACCAGCATTAATCCCGAGCTGAGAGCGTTGGTTGAGTTTGTGCAAAATAGCCCATTGATTGAAAAGAAATTTACGACTTTATATAGATGGCAGCTGCAAAAAAATACCAAGCATATCCGCAAGCAGTTGCGTGAATTAGCATCGAGTTTTCGACCGCTACCAAAACACGTCTTGATTGTCTGTTCACACTTTTCATTAGCTCATCAGTTGGGAGAAATAATGCCTGGTTTGCGTCAGGATTTAAAATCGCAGGTTAGTTTGAGTGTAGTAGTGACAGATGATTCGCCTCAAGGCATTTGGTTAGTTCGTGAGGCTGATTATATTTTCGTGCCTAGTCGCACGACAGAAAAAAAATTATCAGAATACGCAGATTCAATCCAGGGTAAAAAACCAAAGTTTGTGGTAAATCCATATCCAGTGAGTCAAGAATTGGCTGAGGAAATGACATCCCAAGAATGGAAACTTCGTCTTAAGCAGTTAACACCAGATAGTAAAGAGCCCTTGAGAGTTATGATTCCTATATCGGGAGCAGCGGTTCAACTGTCTTATTTTCAAAAGTTAATACAATCACTGGAGAAATTATTGCCAGTGAAGTTTTTAGTAGTGTCACGCAAATCTAAACACACCCAAAAGTTTTTAGATTGGTGTGTTCAACGAGCTTCGGTTGAGGTAACTACTTATGAGCACGACTGGGATGTAGTAAGTGCCTATGAACGGATTTATAAACGTGAAGTTGTGGGAGTAGAGATTACAAAACCGTCTGAGCAGGCTTTTAAATCTTTATATACGCCCCGTATGTATGGCGGGTCTGTATTATTGTTTTCAAATCCAGTTGGTCGACAAGAAGATGATAACGTAGCGTTCATGCGTCGTTTTGGTCTTTTACCCAACGCTCGGGAGGCCATGATTTTGTATGATAACTTGAAACTATTTCAAGATAGTTTGAAAAAGGAAGCTTGCGGTTGGAGGGGAGTGATGTTGCCTCCGGATGATGGAGAGCTTGCAGCTCAGAAAATAGCCACTTGGCATAAAAAAGGCATATTGTTAACTATGACTAAATATCAACATCCAATTGATAGTGGTGTAGTTAGGACAGACGGAGTAGATGGAATTTGGAAATTTTTGGCAAAGGAACATCAGGCCTTCACTTAGACATAAGCTTATCATTGCGTAAACAACTATAATACAAACACTACCTCCCTAGAATCCTAAGTAGTTGCTTCTAATAACATATACTCAAGTTGGTGGGGCAAGGCAATATTACAAAGGAAGTGGATCGTGACTTTTTATAGGGAATTCGTAACTATCTGGAGAATTCCATCTACTGACTTCTTCAACTTTCACATAATATGCCTTACCTGTTTCGATTAATTTCAAGTCATTGGTAAAAACTGGAGCAGTTGGATCATATTTTTTCCAATGATCTGATGTATCTCTAGCATCATAGTAATAAACAAATTGTAAGTGATCCAAATTTTCAAAAGCCTCTAAAGGAGGATAATTAAAATCTATCCAAGCTGGAGATACCAAATTCCAGCCCTTGTGTAAATTTACCCCCGGTTCATTTTCGGGTAATATTCCAAAGAAGGGATAAGTTATATCCCTCTTAGATTTTAAAGCTATCCCAAGTCCTGGTTCTGGAGAAAAATAGTAAGTTTCGATTGATGGAATATTAGGGCCAAAACCCTTAAAAATATTATCGCCAACCATAAGTTGTGCTTTAGAATAAAAACTTGAAGCATTAAGAAGACTATAGTTCATAGGAAATCTCATTTCAGCACTTATCATAATAGGATTATAAAATGGTAAAGAAAAATAATTCCATCCAGATATAAATGAAGGTCTTGTCATATAAAGGCGATGCAGTGGTCTGGGTAAGCTAGGCATGCCTTTCTTTATATAGGGACTATTTAACATATGTTGATATTCTTGACATGATTCTTCCATAGAAAAACCAACATGTGGAAATTTATTGGATGCGTCAATAATTGAATAATCATGAGGTATACTATAATCTCGTACCGAACCAGTGTGGGACAAACCAAAGGTATGAGCCATTTCATGAGCTATTTTAGATAACATTCCAAATCTCTCATCTGAATAGATGTTATTTTCAATGTCTATTGAAAATGGGTCTGTGCTCAATAAATTTCCAAATTCTTCCATTCCAATAAAGCTTTGATTGTATCCTCCAGATTCATAATCACCTCCACCAAGATAAAGACTACCATCTAGTTCTCCATTGAAAAATGTTACTATATGAATTTTGGTTGAGTTTGGAGAGCCTATTGGATATCCATGTTCACCGATTTCTCCTATCGAGTTATAGTAATGTATTTGATCGCTAAGAGTATCGCAATTTAGGTTGGAACTAATGTAATAGCTTGGGGGACAGTTGTACTTAAACCAGTCTAATGGCTTATCTGAGAACACTAATTCAGGCTTTACATACTCAAAGGTTGTATTTTCTAGTCTAGCTCCATACCAAGCCTGAACATACTGCATGACTCTATCAATCCCATCTATCCAATCTGGGTCAACTTCATGATCACTGGGAGATAGTATTATGGGAATTATAGTATAAGGTTCATAGTTTTTAGTAACAATACTCTCTGTATTGTTTATGGGGTGTTTTGCATTCAATTGACTATCATCATAATAAAGCTCATCGTTTAGCAATTCATCAGAAATATTATTAAATTCTTTGTATGCAATTCTTTCACTACTGCTCTTATCCACTAAATCTGTAGCATAAATCTTAGTCTGATTAAGCTCTGTTTTCTTCAATGCTAAGTACCCAACTGTGGATGCAATAAAAAGTCCCAAAGACAGAATAAAAACAAAAATTGCAAATATTGGAAGCTTTATTTGTGATTTATATGAACGCAAATTCTTTTGAGATTTTTGAAACATGAATGATTGTTTAAAATTCTTCATCACTATTAGTATAGTCTACCCAAATTTCATGTCAATTGAATTTGTCTACTTTTACCTTTAGGGTATGAATCATCGCAAAATGGCGTTACAATATAAAAGATATAAATTAAATGGAGATAGACATGATCACAGGATACTGCGTTAAATGTAAGAAAAAAGGCGTTGAATTGTCAAAACCAGAGATTCACCAAACTAAAAGAGGTGGCTTCATGGCCAAAGGGAAACACGTGGAGTGTGGAACAACTGTTTGTGCGATGATGTCTAAAGACAATGCTGAAAAAGCACTAGAAAACGGTGCAACAAAAGCATACTAATCTTATTGTTAGTGATGTTTTGTCTGTAACATAGGGCCATCTTTTTGTTATAGAAAACTTACTGTTCTTTCTTGTCTTCACACTCTTTACATCTGGCTGCATATTTATCAACTACTTGTTTGGCAATTCTACTCAGCCTGCTATCTACGGCAACCATGTAGCAAACATCTGCACCACATATTGAGCATTGCATATTTTCTTTCTGTTTGTAATTTAATAACAAACATATTCTATCAAAGAAATAGAGTGATGGGTTAAATTTATTAGCTTTAACAGGTTCTAACGTAGTTCAGCCTGGGGAGCCAAGATAAAAATATTATTTACTTCTTTTCATATACACTCACAAACCAGAGTAACCCGATCCCCAAAAAAAATTGGCCCAAATTACTCAGTATTTGAGTTGCTAAAATAGCATTTTCCATATTGTTCCTTTCTATTAATACGATTTATTTATTTTCTTTCCAAGTCCATGCATACCAAACAATATATAGGGTTGTAGTAATTTCTACAATTGCAAAGAATGAATAATATAAGGCTGGAGCACCAACAAACAATGATCCAGTTACGGCTAGAGTTTTTATTATTCCAGCACTAATATTTAAAATTCTATTGGATTTATACTTGAGTATTTTTGATAAAAACACCATGGCTATTGGGATCTCCATGAGTATCGCACCCAGAAACAAAAATGTAGGCGTCATTTGAACACCACTGTTTCCAGACAACAAGTCATTCATGACGCTTGGATCCATGACAGTCATGATGTCGGCATAGATGTAGTTAAGTAAAGCAAATAGCCAAAGGGCTGAAAGAATATTTTTTTTATTTTTCATACATTAATTATATAGTTAGTTTACTTATTTTTAAAATGGAAGTTGGTGTCTATTCCTCGGAGCCAAATTTCATATATAAATGGTAAAATATTACTCATGAAAAAAATACAGATCGTTCAAACGGATGAATTACCACAGTGCCCCTATTGTGATAGGGAACTAGATGTGATTGAAAAAACAACTAAGGGTTTTATTGAAAAGAATATAGTTTACCGATGTCCATATTGTAAAAAACTTCTAAGCATTGGCAACATTGGTTTGTATTAAGCAAGCTCTATAAAGTTGGCACTAATTAAAATAACTATTAATTTGATGAAAACTTTGGCAGATCAACAGGCTGAAAATTATTGTCATCATATTTATTGAGAAATAATTGTCTACTATTAATAAAACAGATCTATTGCCCTGAGTTGTTTGATTCTAAGTTATCATATGATTATATGACTTTGATTTCGGTTATTCTGGTTACTTACAACGGCAGAAATATCATGACGGACACAATAGAGTCGGTCTTGGATAGTAAGTATGGCGATCTGGAGCTGGTGATAGTTGAGAACGGATCGGACGATGGTAGTCTTGAGTACCTGCGTAAAAAATATGGACGAAACAAGCGAGTCAAGTTGGTAGTGCTTGATCATAACCAGGGCATGGTTGGTGGTTGGATGGCGGGGGTAAAAAAAGCCAAGGGTGAGAAGTTGTTATTTTTGACCAATGATGTGGTGTTGGACAGTGATTGTATCGACTGGATGTTAAAGTTGGCTGGAAAGGACAGTCGCTGGTTGGTTCAGCCAAAGGTGTTGTTTGCAGATGGAAACACTATTGACAACGTGGGAGGTGAGTATCGACTTGGTGTGGGTAGAGTTAGAGGGCGAGGACAGCTGGACAGAGGCCAGTACCAGCAGGACAGACAGCTTGATTTCGCAGCTAGTGCGGTGTATTTGATCGATGCCAACTTTTATCACCAGCTTGGTGGGTACGATGCTTGGTTTAAGTACTACTACGAGGATGTTGATCTGGGTTTGCGAGCGAGAAGTCATGGTGGTTGGATTTGGTACTGTCACCAGGCAGTGGCTTATCATCAAGGTGAGATGACGGTCAAGAGGGTGGCTCGACCAGCAGAGGTAAGCTATCACGTCCGTAAGAACATGGTCTGGACAGTGATCAACAACTTCACTGGAGTTGAGCTGGTAGTTAGGCTGATGGGGATAGAGCTTTTCATTCTGGGTCAGCTACTATTTGACACTCTACGTTTAAACTGGGACATGGTTGGAGCTACACTAAGATCCCAGCGAGCGGTTTGGGAAAAGTTAGGAACGGCGTCGCCGAAGAGTGGTGTGCTGGGATAAAGGATGATGATCGTGGTCTAATATTCTTTGTGTGGCATAATTGAGTTTATGAATAAGATTCAAAATGGTGTTCGTTATATTTCAAATAGTGGTTTAACTTGGGTTAGAAACAAAGTGGGAAGGGGTTTTTCGTACTTAAATAAAAGCGGCAATCCTCTCAAACTTGAAGAACTGGAGAAGGTGAAAAATTTATCTATTCCTCCAGCTTGGAGTGATGTCAGGATTTGCCCCAGTGATAACGGACATATTCAGGCAATTGGATTTGACGATAAAGGACGAAAGCAGTATCTGTATCACTCTGATTGGATATCGCATCAGCAACAAAATAAATTTAATAGCATGATTCGTTTCGGCGAGATATTGCCTAAGTTACGAAGGACAGTCTATCGGCACATGATTGAAGAAGAACTGACTAGAAAAAGAATATTAGCCACAGCTGTCTGGCTTTTAGAAAATACTTTTATTAGGATTGGCAATAAGTCATATGAAAGAGACAATGATTCATATGGACTCACTACTTTGAGAGGCAAACATGTGAAAGTTAGAGGCAATACTATTAAGTTTAATTTTAAAGGCAAGAGTGGGGTTTATCATGAGCTAGATATCACACATCCTCGAGTAGCCAAGACAATCAAAAAGTGCATTGAATTACCAGGATATGAGTTATTTCAATATATGGATCAAGAGCAAAGTAAGTGCACTATTGACTCACGGGATGTAAATGAATATCTACATACAATTGCTGGCGAGAACATGTCGGCTAAAGATTTTCGAACCTGGGGTGGCACTACTATTGCCGGGATAACACTTTATGAACTGGGTGAGCCTAGTTCCAATGATGAGGCGAAGGCATTTCTTGCCAAGGCTTATGATGAAGTAGCTGATAATCTAGGTAATACTGTTCCAGTCTGCAAACAATACTATATTCACCCTAAGATAGTGGAGAGTTATGAAAATGGCACATTGATTCCACATTTTAAAAAGATATATAGATCAAATGACAAAAATCCTCAACGCATGTCTCTTGGAGAATATGCCGCTTGGACGTTACTGGGGGAAGTGGAAGAAACAAAGTAGGTTTTAACATAGTTAAGCCCGGGGAATCATCACTTACATCATAAAAATACTAGATCTCAATTACTTTTCCACCCATCTTTTTAATAAAATATGTATCGTGAGATATGTAGAGAATTCCTCCTTCAAATGTAGAGAGAGCATTCTCAAGTTCTTCAATTGAAGGTAAGTCCAGATGATTGGTGGGCTCATCAAGAATTAGCAGATCTGGACCTCCGACAAACATCTTAATTAGTTGGAATCGAGCTTTTTGTCCTCCAGATAAATTCATTATTTTTTGGCGGCCATCTTGCGTAGGGTCAAACAGATACTGTGCCAATAGCTTTTTGACTTGTTGAAGACTAATGGACTGTTTTTTTTCTTCATAACTAAGTATGATGGCCTCCTCCAAAGGCATTGATAGATATCTTTGACTAATTTCTTGTTCGTATTCACCAATCAGTATATTATTTTGTATTACGGCCTCACCTTCAAGTTGAATCGCTTCTGGAGTTTGATTATTTGACAGAGACATTATGGTTCGAACCAACGTGCTTTTGCCACTGCCATTTCTACCTTTTATCAAAACACGATCTGTAGATCTTACGGAAAAATTAAGATTGTCAAAGACTGGCTCATCATAACCTAGGGCTAGGCTTTCAACTTTAATAAGTCCCAAACCACTACTGCTTTCGGAATTAGTGTTAATCTTGATATTTTTTTGTTTAAACTTGTGATATGAATCCACAACCTTTTTATCTAGAGCCTCAACAGAATCTTGATCAATCCAAAAAGAAGGTTTAACCGTCTCGGATTTAATTTGTTCATAGTCTCTATTCCAATGATCGTAGCGAATTTTCCAGGCCTTACTTTTGGCTCGCATTTTTTGACCCCACTCAACTTTTTTCTTTGCTTCTTTTAGTCGATTCAATTGGTTTGAATAGAGTTTAACCGAAGTAAGAGTTTGATTTGTATTCTGAGAAATATAGTTATCATAGTCGCCCTTGAAAACATCAATATTCTGTTCTTTCAACTCGATTATTCTATTAACATTTCTAAGTACGTCGCGATCATGGGTAACTACTATTACTGTTTGAGGTAAAGCCCTCATCCAAGCGATAAAGCGTTTTTTCCCCAGATAATCCATGTGATTAGTTGGCTCATCTACTAGTAGTAGATCCGACTTTGAGAACATCATTCGAGTCATCTCTACATGACGTTTTTCACCACCTGACAAATTGGCCAGTTGTTTATTAGCCAACTCATTGGAAATATTAAAATCTGATAATGTACTCAATATTGAAGCTTCGATATTGAAGTATCGATTTTCCGTAAAGTACTCCAAAATCTTTAAATACTGATTGATGTTAGTACTTTGTCCCTGTTCATATTCATCCATTTTACTTTTGTATTCATAGTAGTGTGGGACACTTTCTAAAATGTAGTCTAAAGCAGATTGTTGAGTATTATGAATATGCTCCTGTTTAGTCAGAGTTATCCGCAGACCTTTGCGTTTAGTAAGTTGGCCTTCAAAATCATGATCCTCACCGCTAAGAATTTTTAGGAGGGTTGTTTTGCCATAGCCATTTCTACCTACTAAAGCAATTTTTTCTCCATCAGCAACAGAAAAAGTTAAGTTCTTAAACAGATTCTTAGCTCCAATTGATTTTGATAGATTTGTTACACTAATTAACATGAAGTGCGATTATACCTTGTTTTTTGTTATCAGAACTGGACGCTCAAATCTTTGATACAATATTAATATATGAAAAACAAGCAAAAATTTTGGTTCAAAAGAAGAAGATATGGCTATGGTTGGGTTCCTGTGACGTGGCAAGGGTTTGTCACAATAATCACTTTTTTATTTGTTACTATTTTATCCTCAACAATTTTATTGAAAGACGTTGAGCAAAATACTTATCAACCCGAAGTAGGTATGTTTATTTTGGTAATAAGTATTTTAATACTCGTTTTTATGGGAATATCGTACAAAATGGGTCCACCACCCAGATGGCGATGGGGAAGTAAACTCAGTGATGATCCAGAGCTTGATTATTAGACTTGTAGCGAAATAACAGAACGACTGCTCCTAAGAGAAAAGTTTTCTTAAGTGAAACGAACTGATGTGTTGTATAATTTTATTATGATACGCAATGCACCAGAAAGAACTATTAATAATCAACACTATTTAGATGCATTGGTTGTTAAAGCAGCTAGTGACTTAACATGCAGAACTAAGAGGGGTACAAGTTCCGAAATAAATAAAGATGGTGAGTTGAAAGTTGAAGATATATCCTCCGATTTTATTAGGATCTTGGGCTTGGAATTTTTGTCTGAAGCAGAAAAGCTAAAACTATCACGGCATAGGTGGTTATCAATAAATGATGGTCAAGCAGTGGTACAAATAATGAGAGATTTGCCAGATGAACCTGAATTGATGATTTTGGTTGATTACGATGATACTCTAATGAATTCTACTTTGCGGCACACTGAAGAACTTGAAAAGATTTCTAGGTTTTTCGCTGGTCAAGATATTGATTTATCTCTCGCAGAGTTAAAACGTATTTACAATGACTCAAAAATTTTCATACCTGGAAAAGCCGAAAAAGAAGCTAGATATACTCCAGCTTTAAATATTGTTTTGCTTGATTTTTTCTTGAAACGATCAAACGCTAGAGTTCCCAAAGAGCAAGTGTTTGAAGAATTGGCAGTGAAAAGAGATGAAATTATTGCATGTATCATAAAATTTGGAGACAACTGGATTATTGACTGTGCACGTCAAGTAGATAGCAACCTGTTGAGCATATTTATTGATAACTCTCCTTCTCAATTTGTGTATAAAGACGTGGTTGCAGATTTATTGTCGGATTATGATGATGAACGAAAGCATGAAGTTAAAGCAATAATTACAAGAGGAGCAACTGAGGGTCCATCAGGACAGGTTCATAAAGTTAATTCGTCAGGAAGCATGGAGGGTTTAGATTTCGTTGTATATATCAACGATCTAAAATCCGAATTAATCCCATTAATTAAAAGCTTGTTTTGTTCAACTAGAAACTGCAGGCTAATTATTTATGATAATAATCCTGATGAGATAAATGACTACTTTGAAAGAGTGATAGCGGAGGGAATTTCTAGTGTTGAGTTGGTTTGGGTTCGACATCCGGATTCGAGAAGAGCTACGGCTGTGGTGCCGATACCACCAAGCGTTAGAGTAGGTTTAACAGATGAGCAATCATCAATAATAACTGATGAGCAATTACTAATAATAACTGATGACTCGCTGCCAGAAAATTTAACAACAACAGTCTATGATCACTATTTCCCTGGCGGGACTGATGATATAACTAATTAGAGTTTTAAGAGACTGTGGAACGAAGCTATGGGTGAGTAAAACCTAATAGATTTGACTGCTTTTCTTTATCTATATTAAGTCT
>Ga0233437_1003367_pt1 | contig 21183 bp, 16 predicted proteins | sample SI_122_August201_FD_182714 | JGI IMG/M metagenome (GOLD analysis project Ga0233437, IMG submission 182714) | Seawater microbial communities from Saanich Inlet, British Columbia, Canada - SI_122_August2016_200_MG | ecosystem: Environmental > Aquatic > Marine > Inlet | place: Canada: British...
TATTTCTTACCGCTATTATGAATTTTATTTTTTTTGGAGAGTTTAGAATTATGTTTATTAGATTTTGAGTTGTGTCTTTGTCTAAATCTCCTGCATAGAGAATTACTCTTTCCTTTTTTATGTTTAATTCTTTTCTATAGTCTTTTATGTTTGTAAACTCTTCTAAATCTATGCTTGGATAAATTACTTCGGAGTCTATTTCTAATTCTTTTAATTTATTTTGAGAATGTTTACTCATTACTATGATTTTATCTGCGAAATATAGCTTTTTGCTTTCTTTATCTTCAATATTTGAAAGAGTTTGTATTGTCTTTTTGTTTCTTTTTTTTGAGAAATATTTAATTAAAGTGGATGAGTGTTTTTTTGGCATTCCAAAGAGGTGATATGCATCTATTTCTTTGTTTAAAATTAGATTTTTGAATAGATTTATTTTGCTTTTTAATGGAACTTTAAATGATTCTTCTTCTTTTGAGATAGGTAGCTCTTCTACGTTTTCTAGGTTGAATGAGAACTCTTCTTTTGTTGGAACTATGAATTTATGGTTAGTTATACTCTCAATTATTAGTTTTATTGTGTTTTTTACCCCTTCTGTCCATGGGGGATTTATGGATCTTGAAATAAATAGTATTTTCATAGAATTTTGGGAGTTACGAAAGGTTTTTATAAATTGTTAAATAGTCTTCAATTACTTCATTCCAGTAAATTTTGGGGGTTTCTTCTTCATGTGTTAAGGAATCAAGGATTATCTTGTCTTCGTTTAGGTTTATCCAGTTTTTTGTGTACTTTAATGCGTCTGCTATGCCCTCTATTGGGTTTGCTAGGATTATATTTTTATGGTGGATTGCTTCCAAAAGTACTATCCCGAAGCCTTCTACGTCTCCCTTTACTTGGATATTTGGCATTACGAAGAATTTTGCTTTTTTGTAATAGTTCTCTAGGTCTTTATCACTCAATCTTCCTAGGTGGTATATTCTGTTTTTGTATCTTGAATGGTGGATTGCTTGTTTTATTGTGTTTTCTTCTGGACCTGAACCAATTATGTAGAATTTTAGGTTTTCATTGTTTTCCATTAAAGTGTTTAGTTTAGTTTGAATGAAATGGGAGGTTCCCTTCCTTTTTACTTGTCTTCCGACCGTTATCATCATATTGGGGTCTTTTTCTGTTTCGAATTCACTTGCGTATTTTTCTTTTGTTAAGGCATTTGGGATTATATCTATTTTTCCCTCAGGGTAACCCTTTTTTATGATTTCTTCTTTTGTGTTTGAACTGACTGCGATTATTTTATTTGATTTTTTTATTAGTGGAACTATTATTTTTTGATAGGGTTTTGAGGAGTGGGTTATGTCTAGTCCGTGAACTGTTGTGACTATGGGTTTGTTTTTTAGTTTAATTATTGGAGTTAGGATACAAGATGCTCCATCTCCAATGTGATATATGTCTGCATCTGAGAATAATATTTGAAGAAACGCCTTTGCATAGTAGAATGGGAGATTTTTATTTGATTTTTTGTTTGCTATTAATTGTATTTTTGTATTTTTCCTATGTAAATTTGTCATTAATGATTTACTGTAATCTTGTATTCCTCCGACTTGTGGAGGGTATGATCTTGCTATATAGCAGATTTTAGAATCCAATTTTTCTTCTGACTTCGTATCCATCTTTTTCTTTTCTTTTTATCATCATTTCTCCAAGTAATCCGGTTGAGACTAGTTGGAAACCAAGAGTTATTAGCATGAAACCAAGGATTATTATCCCTATGTGGTCTGCGAAGTATTGATTTTTGAATATTTTTAAATATACCGCGTAGAGTTCGGCAAGGAACCCTATCATTCCTAGAAGAATTCCCCATCCTCCGAAAAAATGCAGTGGTCTGTTTGAATAGTTTGTTAGGAATCTGATTGTCATGAAGTCGAATAGCCCCCTAAAGAGCCTCATGAATCCATATTTACTCTTTCCAAATTTTCTTGGATGATGTAAAACTCTTATTTCTCCTACCCGATAGCCTTTTGATGTTGCTAATGCGGGAATATAACGATGCATGTCTCCGTATAGTTCTATATTTTTTGTTACTTCGTTTCTATATGCCTTGAATCCGCAGTTCATATCGTGGATTTTTACTCCGGTTGCTTTTCTAGTTACATAGTTTGCTAATTTTGAAGGAATTGTTTTTGTAATTGGGTCGTGTCTTTTGAATTTCCATCCGGATACTATGTCATATTTTTTTATTGCTTCTAAGAATTTTGGTATTTCGTTTGGATCGTCTTGTAGATCTCCATCCATTGTGAAGACTACTTTTCCTTGTGCTTCTTTGAATCCTACATTTAAGGCATTTGACTTTCCGAAATTTCCTCTAAATTGAATTAGTTTTGTTTTGTCATCTTTTTCTGTCAGGATTTTTATTTCTGGGACTGTTTTGTCATTTGAACCATCATCTATGAATATTATTTCATATTTTTTTGTTAATTTTTCTAGAACCTCAGTTAGTTTTGTGTGTAATAATGCTACATTTTTTTCCTCGTTGTATACGGGGATTAAGATTGTTATGTCCATTTTACTTTCCAAGTGTAGATTCTAAAACCATCTGTTCCTTGTTGGGAATCGAATAACTCGAAATTATTTAAGTTTTGTCCTTCATAGAAATAAAGCTCTGTAAATGTGCTTTCTAGTAATGCTGGATCCATTATCATGACTGTTTGGTATTTTGGGAGATATGCTACTGCTATTTCTTCTGTTCCTTCTTCGCTAGTATACAGTTGTTTATCGTCTCGGTAGTATTTTATTTCTATTGCACCTTGTTCTGATTGTGCATACGCCCTGTTGTTTTCTATTATTATTCCGTTTGAACAGGCGATTGTGTTGTTTTGTTTGTAACATTGTCCAGTGTTTGAATATGAAGGATATGGTGCTATCCAGTTGCCTGCTTCCTGATCGGTTAATCCGTTTAATTGCCTGAATATTGATTCTGCTTCTTCTTGTGAATAGCTTAACTTTTCTTGTAACTGGGTTATTGCAGTCTCTTTATTGTTTTCTTTAACTATGTTGTATGCGTATGCTTTTTCGAAGTCCCATGATCCAAAGTGTGCCCATACTCCTGCCTTTGATACCATATCTTCAGATGTTATGAAGTAATCTTCCGGAGGTGTGCAATGTGTTTTTTCTAGTATTAAATCGGGATTTTCTGTGTATTGAGACAATGTGCTTTTTGCCGTGTTTTTATCTTGTAATATAATTTGGTCTATTGTTTTTTTAGTTAGTAATGGGTCGTTTGTTTTTTCTAGTAATAAATCATATGCATCATTACTTCCACAATCTAACATTCTTAAGATCGCTATTGATTCATCTTCATTATCGGTTAACAAAGTTTTTCCGATCCAATGTGCCGATGGTGTATCTTGTGAAGCCCCATCGAAAGTTACTGCTCGGTCTGTCCAGTATTTGAACCAATGTCCAAAGTCCCACCATGAATTTACTATTGAATTTTCTGGAGTTTCTTCTTTTATTTTTGTTAATGCTGAATACCATGAATCTGAAAATGAAGGGATTTCATATAATGCTGTTTGATGTGCTGTTTTTAGCATTGGTACGAAAGAAAGTATTGTTAGTATTATTAGTCCTACAGATAGTATCTTTTTGTTTAGGTCTAATTCTCTTGAGCCATAGTTTGTTAATAGTGCGTACATTTTTCCATAGAATATTCCTAATCCTATTGCAAATATTGGAACAACATACATTACAAATCTTGCTCCTTTTGTTGAAGTGTATAATGTAACTGCGAACCAAACTAATAATAAGATCCCATATTTTATTTCTGTTTGAAGTTTCTTTTTCTTTAAGAATACTAGTATGATGCCTATTGCGGCGATTCCAAATAATAGTTTTCCTCCCAATGCAGATATTACTTGGGGTAATGAGATATTGTTTAGTTCTGCTACTGTTGTGTATACGTTTGGCCATAGTGTGGATCTTGCTGCTTCTTTTAGGAATACAACTCCTATTGGGCTTCTGTAGAATGTTAGGAAATCTGCTATGCTAGTAAATAATATTACGAATAATGTTGAAGATGCTAAATATGAAACTGTTGTTTTTAATAGATTCTTTGTTTTTATTTTTTTGAATACACTTTTTTTGTATTTTATTAGTAAGTATATGAAGTAAATTCCTAGTGTTGCTATTAATATATCAAATAAGTACCACCATCCTCCCCAAGCAAATGCGAAAAGTCCTGTGGCAAGTCCTGCTAAACTTCCGAAAATATATTTTTGTCTTGTGTTTGTTCTTGTGAAAGATTCTAAGAAAAGCCAAACTATAACTAATGGAAAGAATATTCCATATGCGTCAGTGTCTGCGAATCCTGCAGGGGTTCTTCCTAAGAATGCTTGATGGATTGCTACTACTACTGCTGCCACTGTTGCTCCAAGTTTTCCAGTTATTTTTCTAGTTATGAAGAAAGCTGGGATTACTGCTAGTGCTGCGAAAATTAGTGGAATTATGAATATGGTTTTTAGAGTTGAATCGTTTCCAAATACTTGCGAAATTTTGTGTAGTTGTGCAGTTATATACGGATGGAAATTATTGTGAACCGTTTGTCCATTTGGTGCAAGCATGTGATTGTCATGGGGTTGTCCATCTATTATTTCATCCCCAACATGTCCATTTTCTAGTATGTTGTCTGTTTGTCTTAAATAATGATAGGGATCTATTGCTAGTAAATATGTTTGTCCTGTGTCATCTTTATAGAATTGTTTTATTTGATCTGAAAGTAATTTTGTTTGTTGGTCTATTGCTTCTTTACTTGTTGATAAATATGATTGGTATCTTTGTTCTGTCAATGTGTTTAGAGTTTTTTGATCTATGTCTTGAGCTTGTGCAAATATTTCGTTTTGTATTTGTGCTTTTATGCTATTTTCTATGTTTTCTTGCGCGGTTTGATCGGTTATTGGAAGTGTGTAGGGATAAGCTCTGAAAAATATTGCTAAGAATATGGGTATTAGGATTAATAGAATTGTTCCATATTTTTTTGCAAATTCTTTTACTTTTTTAGAATCGTATTTTAGTTCTAGTTCATCCATTATGAATAGGATTTCGGTAAGGTATATAAATGTTTTGAAGCTCTTTTTAAGTTATGCCGGGATCGCATAATCTGGTATTGCACCGGTCTCGAAAACCGGGCCTTCGGGCATCTGGGTTCAAATCCCAGTCCCGGCGTTTTACAATAAAAAAAGAAATTAATGCATTGCAAAATTTACTGGTTCTTCTGGATGGGGATCTAACACCGTAATGTTTTTTGATGCACGGTTATTTGTTTCATCCCATTCATCTATTTCACGATATTTATCAATGGTTATATAGATAGTATGGCCTCCGATTGTATAGGATACCCAAGGCATAGTTATTATTTCTGTTTGTAATCCTCCTATTGATATCACTGTTTCTCCGATTAGTGTGTAAGTTGGTGCTTCGTAGAAAAATACCGTAAAATTTTCTGCAGGTTCATTATATAGGTTTCTAACCATTGCAAAGATTTGTATTTCATCTCCGCGGTATGGGTGATTGTCGCTAAAACCTATATCTTCATTTCTTATTCTTAAGTCTGGTTTGGTTCTTACTTGCAGTATTTTAAATGCTAGATTATTGTCTTCGTTGTTTTCTAAGATGGTGTTTTCTGGGTCTATCCAAACATAAATATCTTGTTGTCCATCTTCTGTTGGAGTGTATTCAGTTTGTGCGAAGAAAGTACTTTTTCCTCTTATGTTGATTAAGTCTTCTCCGATTATTATTCCATTGTTTGGATGTCCTAAGTAAAATCTCACTAAGACTTCTTCGGGGTCTTCTGGAAGTAAGTTTTCGAAAAATGCAGTTATTGTTATTGTTGTGTTTACTAAAGGATTGTTGTTGCTAAATAGAATTCCTTCTTCTAGGATTTGGAAGTCTGTTAGCAAGGTATTTTCTATTTCTCCCAAATCAATTATTACTTTTTCTTCAAAAAAGTCTCTTTTTGTTTGATCCCAGAGTTTTACATCATCTATTGTTCCTTTAAAATATGTCCAGACTGAATTATCCCCGGATCTACCTATATTAAGGTTTTTGCTGTTGCCGAATTCATAGTTTATGCCATAACCACCGATGCTTGCAACATGGGATCCGTCTATTTCTAAAATTATATCATTTTCTTCTGATTCAAATATTAGTGCGGCGTGATGCCATTCTCCATCATCATACCTGTTTCCCGAGTCTAAGGCTATTGAGTTTCCTGGGCCCAAGTAATAGTTAAGGATAACTCTTCCTTCTATAATCTCGGCTCTCCAATCCCCTTCTGCTTCGTTTGATTCATACGCTTGGCTCATTATTCCAGATCTTGCTTCTGTTGTTTTAAACCAGAATGTAATTGTTTTACTTCCCAAATTCCAATCAGATTCAACGAATCCGTTCCCATTGTAATTTAGTGCTCCTTCAAACTTTCCTTCTTCGGTAAACTCTGCTCCATTGTTGGCTCCTCCGTTGTTTCTAGAATAATCTATTATGTTTTCTTCGTTAAAGGGGTACCAGAGTTGTAGCCCAGTGTAATCCCCTAAAGGAGTACAGGGTTGCCATTCATTGCAATTTGAATAATCTGGGATATTTGCTTCCGAATTTCTATAATATCCATGAACTATTTTTTCTGAGTTTCCTGGAATTGTTGTAACAAATCTTAATTTTGTATTTGAGTCAAATAATTCATAAGCAATTTCATTTCCATCTTCTATAATTCTTAAATCTCTAAAGTCTTCTTGTGCTAGTGGAAATGTTTCTTGTATATTTGTTATGATTATTGTATCATCTACACGATCTACAGTTTCAATATTAGATAGGGTTATCTGTTTTCTATAACTCCATTCAGAGTTCCACCAATCTTCAGCTGTCACTGCAGGAGTAATCAAGAATAAGGCCAAAATTAGAATTAATAGTTTATATTTCATCTTAGAAAGGGGAATTTAATATGATATTTAAACTTATTCTTTGAAGAATTATTTTATTTTTTTATACAAATTAGCAAAAGCAGTACTGAAAAATATGCCCGTGTAGACATAGATGAATGTGTTTACTAATATTGGAAATATTATTGTTACTGTTAGCAAGTCTGAAACTATTGATCCTGCAACACCGATTCCAATTAAAATTAATAAAATGACTAATCCGTTTCCAAGATATTTCCAAGTGAAAGCTTTTTTGAAGATTCTTTTCAAATCAAATGCTTCTTTAAATTTGTAATTTTTTGAGTAAAACACTTCTATCATTGGAATAGTATACAGGAACAAAAGGAATAATAGTATTGTTAGTATGATCGCTATTGTGGGCACTACCTCTGAAAAAAGAAGAGGAATTGCTAATGTTAAAACATATAGAAGAAGAGGAATTGCTAGTGCTATGATGTATATTAGATAAATTATACTTAGAATAAATCCTTTTTTGAATAAGTCCATGAAATTATTCCAGTTTGGAAGTTTGGATTTGTTTTTTAGCGTGGAATTCATACATCTTAAAAACCATCCTTGAATTATTGAAGTAATTATTATACCGAGTATTATTGTTAGTAAGCCTCCGATTATTAACGAAGGGATATTTTGTAAGACTATTTCTGCTACTTGCACTTCTGTTAATGTTGAATCTATTTGAGGATTTGGATCTAATGGATTAATTCCTAGTGATTGGTAGATTGTTCCCATGAAAACTACTAATATGATTGCTGAGACCAAGAATAAAGTTAAGTGAAGAACTGCTGCTATTCCAAATTTTTTCCAGTCTTGAAAAGGTCTTGAAAATGTTTTGGTTAAGTAATCCATGTTTTTTCTAAGTTGGTTGTATTTAAAAAGTTTTTTAGAAAGTTATTTAAATTAAATTAGATTATTTTTGTTATGGTAGAACAACCCTTATATGCTCCGGCAAGAAATTTGACTTGGATTTTAATTGTTTTAGCTGCAATGTTAATTATTTATGTTTTTTCAAAGACTTTAAAGAAGAAAAAATAATTACTCTTTTTTCATTAGAGTTTCAATCATTGCTGCGAATGCAGGTCTTGTTATGAATACTCCAATAGTTATTCCTATTATTGTTATGAATGCAAATCCTCTTAGTAGTCCTGCTCCGGCTCTTAGTAATGGTAGCATTGCTACAAGTGTGGTAAAGTAAGCAGCCATGATAATGAAGAACGCTTTCTTTAATCTTTGTTTCCAAGAAATGGCGAATGCTTCTGCCTTTGTAACTATCTCATCAATGATTACAATTTGATCATCTACTCCTGTTCCTACTGCTGCGACTATTCCTGCTATTGCGGCCATGTCTAAGTTTCTGTTCATTAATGCTGAGATTCCTAGAATGATAACTACTTCGGATAATGCTCCAATTACCATTGGGATTGCAATTTTTAGATTTCTATATCTTATGAAAATAATTAATGCTACAGTTAGGATTGCTAGTAGTCCCACTTTTATTGCATTATTAATAAATGAGGCCCCTAATGAGGGAGAGATTGTATCAAGTTTTACTATTTCTAATTCAAAAGGAAATGAGCCAGTTAGTAAGACTGTTTGTAGGTGGTTCATTTGTTGTTGTGCGTCTAAGATTGCTTCTTGTCCGGTTTCTCCAACTCCTGGCCCAGTTATTTGTATTTGTGTTGTTGTTGAACCTTTTAGGTCTGAATCAATATTTAATGAGTCTATTAAAGTATCATCTAGATAGAAGTCAATTTTTTCGGATAGGACTTGATGTCCACTTTCAAGAGTTATTATGTCTAAACCGGATGTTATTTCGGCGTGATTTTCTGCTGCTTTTTGAGATAAGTGGATTACAAATTCAAATCTACATTGATGTTGTCCTTCTGCCACTTCTGAACATTGTGTTACACCTGCACACTTTCCGTCTTCCCTACAAACGAAAGTTATGTCTTCTTTTCCTCCACTGAAAACTGTATCGTTTCCAATCTTTGCTTCGAATTTTCCTTGTGAAGCGATTAATTCTGAAACTTCTTGTTTTGTTGCTCCAGCAATTTCTACAAGAATATATTTATTTCCAAGAAGGTCATTAGTTTTTCTGATTGTAATATCGGATAGACCGTATGTGTTTAGTCTGCTGTCCATTACTTGAATTAAATCATCACGTTGTTGGTTTGTTATTTTTTCTTTTGGTTGTAGAAGAACTCTTGTTCCCCCTTGTAGTTCTAGGCCCTTTCTTAGATTTGTTCCTGCTACTTCAGTAACAGTTAATCCCATAGTTTCTGTTTCTTTTATTAGAGAATAAACTTGATCATTTGTTTCTATCCTTACGGATTCATCTATTTGTATTTGAGAGGTTATGCCGGTGTAATCTTCGAGATTTGTAATTGTTTCTCCGTTTATTCTTTCAATTATTTCATAGTTTGTTGGGGCTAGATCTTGGTCTGGTGATCTCATTCCAGCAAAGTATGCTTCGGAATTTGGGTCTACAGATTTTATTGAAACTCCTTCTGGTGAAAATTCTGGATTTATTGCAATATAACTAATTAGTAAGAAGAATAGTAGTATCCATATCCTTACACTTTTGAATAATTTTTTAATCATTTTTCTTTATGTACCACATTAGCATGGAAGTGTTCATTATCCATGTCGAAATTATGTCTACAACTAAAGCTATTAATATAATTGTAAACATTTGTTGGATTATTATTGAGTTTGTTACTATTAGCCCTACAATTAATGCCCCGATAGTTGTTAGAGTCATTGTCATTCCAGTTTTGAATGCTCCCTTCAGTCTTTCGTATAGCGGGCCTAGCTCTTTTCTTTTTAGTAGTCTTGTTGTAAGTAAAACATCTGTATCAACTGAATAACCAATTACCATTAGAAATGCTGCAATCCCGGCAGAAGACATTTTAAAACCAAGCATACTTATTATTGCAAGAGTTACTGTTAAATCTAAAACTGCTGAGAAGATTACGGCCAAAGATGGAATTAGTTTTCTAAAAATTATGAAAATAGTTATTGCCATTAAAATAAATGCAAATATTATTGCTCCAAGCATTTCTTTAAAGAAAGATGCTCCTAAAGATGGTCCGATTTCTTGAATGGATATTTCTGAATATTCTAAATTTTCTTCTAAGATTGGAGTTAATTCTTTTGTTGTTATTTCTGAGATGTCTATTATCATACCGGTGTTTGCTCCGGTCCCTAGATTAGATAGTTCTCTTATCGAGATGTCTGAATTAGGAAAGTTTTCTTCGAGTAATAATTGGATAGTTTCTTTGTTGTAGTCTTCCAGGATTAGGGTTGCAGATACTCCTCCTGCGAGGGTTACATCTTTTTCTATGATGTATCCTTTATTTGCAAATTGTATACCTAGAATTGCTAAACTTATTAATAATAAGAGCAATGGAATAATTAATAGTTTCTTGTATTTAGTAGTTATTGTGCTTTCAATATTCATGAATTTTTGAGGAAAGGGTGTATTTAAATAGTTTTTGTTATTTTTTATTTACATGGTTGAAGTTATGAGACTGGGACATAGAATTTCGAGAGATAAAAGAATAAGTACTCATGTTGCTTTAGTTGCTAGAACTTTTGGTGCAAGTAAGTTATATTATTCTGGGCAGAAAGATGGTGAGATGGAGGAGTCTGTTCATAAAATTGTTAAGAATTTTGGTGGTTCTTTTAAAATTGAGTATGTTAAGAATTATTTGAAGTTATTTAAGGGAAAAACTGTTGTTCATTTGACAATGTATGGTGGGGATTTTAATAAATATGTTGATAAGATAAAAGGGGATGTTTTAGTTGTTGTTGGTGGAGAAAAAGTTCCGGGCGAAGTTTATGAATTATCTGATTATAATTTGGGAGTTGGAAATCAGCCACATTCCGAAGTTGCTGCTCTTGGAGTTTTTTTGAATCATTTGAATAAGTTTAAGTTTCCTAAATTTAAAGGTAAAATGGATATTATTCCTAGTGTTGAAGGTAAGAAAGTATTTAGAAAGGCTTAAATAATATTTTTTTGAGTTTGTTGATATGAAAAAAGTTTGGTGGATAATAATTACTGTTTTTGTTTTGTTAATTCTTAGTGGAGCAATATTTTATTTTACCCAAGTAAATAATATTTTTGCAAAGAAAAATGAGTTAGTGAAGCCGGATGTTGATCTGGATTTGTTATTAGAAGATCCTAGTGCCCAAATCATTCAAGAAGTACATGTTGAATATATTGCTAATGAGATGGGGGCGTATAAATTACATTCTTCTAGCAGTGAGGCGGCAGTGATTGTTTTTGAAATGACCGATATTGATAAAGAAATTGCTTTTGTTAAGGATGACGATGATGCTTATGCAACAGAAGATATCCCCGAGAATTATGATTTAGTTATAAAAAGTACTCAATTAATTGTTGCCGAAATTATTGGAAGTGAAGAGGTTAGTGATGCGATTGTTGAGAACGTTCAAACGGGAGAAATTGAGGTTGAAATCATTTCTGATGAAACTACTTTGGCCCTGAAAGGTTTTTTGGCTGTTTATGAAGAGATAATGGGTTAGAAAAGTTTATAAAGATTTTTTTGAGAATTATATACGAGGTGTTATGTTAAAAAAGATTATATTTTTGGTAGTTGTTTTAGCATTTGTATCTAGTGCCTATGCTAATCTAAATTTGACTAAAGAAGTTTATGGGCCTAATGAAACATTTCAAGGTTATTTAATTGTGGATGATGAGTTTACTGATTTAGATGAAGAGATAAAAGGAAGAGTTCGAGATTGTGGAAGTTCAGATTGGCAAACAGTAAGATTGTATGATTTATTATCTAATTCGAGTGTTTATTCTGGTAATTATTATGATTATGAAAAAGTTGGAAGTGGTGTTGATTTTTTAAATATTAATTTTGATGTTAATGAACATGAGTATGGCTTTTATTTGAAACCGGATGAAGCTATTAGATATTTTAATTTTACTATTGTTGGTGATGCTACCCCTAAATTGGATATTGGAATGGATGGTTATGATTGGGCTTTTTTTGGAAGTTTATCTGGTTGGGGTGATTTAATGCATAGTGAAGATTACGATGATTATTCAAGTAATTATGATACCGGGAATACTGCTAATCCGAGACAAGATGATGTTTGTTCGAAATTTGTTTTTGATGTTGAAGAGTTACAAGATGAGTTAACTGTGAAAGTTAATGGGGTTGCTAAGAGAGTTTCTACTGGTGGAGAATTGAAAGCAAAGTCTGGAACTAAAGATTGTGTTTTTGGAGAAGTTTTGGAAGATTGGACAGAGGTTAATTGTAATTTGACTATTAATGTTGAGGCAGATAATAATGGAACTATTTTGAGAGAGATTTGTATTGAGAGTAGAGATGATTCTGGAAATGCTTTTAGGATTCCCTTTATTGCAGAAGATCCCGAGTATTATTTTATTAGTGCTAATCCTGGTGTTTATAGTGGAATTGCTTCGGGTGAATTTAGTAGTAATTCGTTGAAAGGAAAAGTTTGGGATTATATGGGTAGTAATTGTAATGGTTGGTGTGTTGTTCCGTTTAAGATATTTGGAAGTTTGGGGAGTACTTTGTTTTTTGACCCTACAGTTTATTTAGGTTCTGGAGGAGTTAGAGAAAATGTTTATGAAGTTACTACTAAAATTAATGAGTATAATATAAGTAATGTTACACTGGATTTAAATTATTTTTATGATTTAACAACTCCGGGAAGTAATTATTCTAATTGTAAATTGGAGATTGAGTTTTTAGATGAAGATTATTCTGAATATTTTAATGTGAGTAATGCTCCGGGTGCAGTGATAGAAGTTAGTTCAAGTGTGACTGCCAAAGGAATTCCAATAACTTTTGATGGTTCTAAATCTTCTGGGGGTGTTTCCTATTCTTGGGATTTTGGAGATAATACAACTGGGAGCGCTAGGACTCTTTCACACAGTTTTTTAGAAGAGGGAGATTACAACGTTGTTTTGACTGTTAAGAATTCGAAAGGAATTGAATCTACTGATGATGTTGATATTAGTGTTATTAATTTAGAAGAGGCTTTGGATGGAGAGTTCACAAGTGTTTATGATAGTGTTGAAGAGAATCTTAGTTTTTCTGGAGTTTTGGATGATTTTTTTACTAAGATGGGTTTTGGAGTTAGTAAAAGTGAAGTTGATGTTTTAAAGAATGAGTTTGATATTGTTAAGGCGTCTAGTGATTTGGATAAAGATAGTCAATATGTTTTGATTTATAATAAGTTGATTGGTTTGAAAAGTAATATTATTGAAAATTTATATTTGGGGAATGTTTCTGTTTACAGGAATTATAAGGCAGGTAGTATTTTGGATGTTCCGACTTTTAGTAAGATCTCTACATTTAATGCTCAAAGTTTAAGGGAGTTTAAGGAAGAGGTTTATTTATATAATGAAGATATTGATTCAGAATACAATTATACTTCTATTAATGTTGATTATTTAGAGGGAAGTGAAGATTATGTTTATGTTGTTAAAAGTTTTTCTTCGGGTAGCGGAGAATTAGTTGAAAAACTTTTAGGAAATGTTAGGATGTTTAGTTTAGGTTGTAGTTATGATAATCTAACTAGCATTATTTATTGTATTAATGCCCCCTATCAATTAGAGTATGTTGTTGAAGGTGTGAGTTTAGATGTTAGTTCTTCTTTTATTGTTCCTACCAGTGCTTATGCTGGGAAAGAAATTATTTATGATTTTAATTGTGAGAGTGGAAGTTGTTCTTACAAATATTGTGGAGACGGAAAATGTTTTATTGATTTAGGTATTGGTGTTGATGAGAAAGATTCTAGTAATAGTAATTATTGTCCGCAAGATTGTGGAGAAAAAATTCCTTGGGTTTGGTATATTGTTTTAGGAGTTGTTTTAATTTTTGGAATATTGTGGATTAATTTCTATAGGGGCCCTGGAAACTTTTTTGATGTGACTAACAAAATAAGTTTTAGTTTGTTTAAGAAGAAGTTGTTTATGGTTGAGAAAGATAAAATTCAAGTTGAGACTTTTATTATGAGAGCTTTTAGAGAAGGGTTTAATGAGGGGGAGATTCGAAGGGCTTTACAGAAAAAAGGTTGGAGTGTTAAACAGTTGAATTTTGTTTTTGAGGAAATAAAACGAAAAAGCATATAAATATGGTAAAGATAGTTAAAGGTATGAAAAGAGGCCTGTTGTTGTTAGTTTTTCTTATTAGTGTTAGTTTTGTTCATGGTGCGGGGGATTGTACTGTTATTTCTACTGATTGTAGTGCTAATTTTGTTGAAGTGGAGAATATTTATTTTTATTCTTTTGTGAATTCACATATTTGTGTGGGCCATACAGATAACCCCTTTGAATGTTCTGATTATTATGGTTACAAAATGTGTTGCCCTATTGAATTAGTCGGTGACGATGGAAGTTATAATGTTCAAACTTATTTGTCTCCGGAAAATTGGTATAACGGCCATGTTGAGATTACTTCGGAGGATAATTATGGATTTTGGGAAGATAGCTACCATTATTTGACTTTTTGGTTTAGGACTGATCATTCTCCTCCTGATTATACATATTATCACGTGAGTGCTGGGACGAATACTGGTGATGATCCCATGTCACTTAGTTCTTGTTATTATAACTCTGGCAGTTGTTTGAGTGATGACATTTGTATATTAGGATTATCTTCGAATACTAATGCACATGTTGCTGATTGTTCCATTTCTTCTTTTCCGATTAAAATGTGTTGTCCTCAGGCCCCAGATTGTGGTGATGGTGAGATTGAAGGTGATGAAGAGTGTGACGGGAGTGATGATCCGTGCGATAGTGGGGAGTATTGTAATGATAATTGTTATTGTGCTGAGGAAAGTGAACCGGAAGATCCTTACTTGGGGGTTGATTTGGACTCTAGTTTATGCACAGATGGGCCTTTTGTGTTGGAGATAACTGATGAATTTGTTGATGTTCATGTTGATGAGACTAACGAAGAGGGGGATACTAGTAATTCCCAAGGGGCAGAAGTTATTGTTTATGTAGGGTTTCCTACGGGCGATGAAATTTTTCTTAATTCGGATGATGGCAATGGAAATCCCGAACCGTTTATAACAAATAGTCTAGGAAATATTGGCACCGTTCCAGTTGAGTTTACGGAGCTAGGGGATAGTTTCTATGGGGATTGGAGAGTTTATGCTGTAGCTACAAAAAGTGGGTTTGAAGAGGAGCAAGATGGATGTTCTTTTTTTGTCGGCTATGAAGGGGATGATGAACATCTAGACTGTGATGGGGATGATTACTGTGTTCCCTTTACGGGGGATTTACCTGATGAGTGTACTACTGATGCGGCATGTACTGACGGATCGGGAGAAGATCCAGATGATACTTTAACTTTCCATAGGCCTGGAGAATGCCTTTGTCCTGCAGGTGATGAGCCTTGTTCAGATGGTATTGGTGAAAGAATTGTTCAAGTTTGGGAGATTAATGGAGAAGAACCGGATCCTGAATATATTAACGAGTTTATTAATGATTGTTTTTTGATTGTTGAAGATATTCCATTTTTTGGTTTGAGTAGCTTTGCGGTTTTAGTAATTATATTGGGGTTGTTTTATATCGAAATGTTTAAAAAGAATGAAAGTCTTAAAAATAAAAGGAAGAGGTGAATGTATTTGCAGGTAATAATAAATATTGAAAAAAAACATCTTACTTTTTTAGTTTTGTTTGTAATGATTATTGGTTTTACTGGTTTTGCGATTGCTTATGGTGGAAATAATCCTCCTGTTTTGGGGCACACTTTTGGAGAAATGGCCGGCGGGACTGCTCAATTGGGTACTATTAATGGGGGGTCCATACCGGGAATAATTATTGAGGGTACTCCTGTTGATGGAGAAACGATTTTAACGATTACTAATAATGATATTGATATGGGTGACGCCGACGGGAATGCTTTAAGGGTTTATGGGCATATTGTGGTTTCGGATGGAAAGCTTCAACTACCTTTGTTAACTCAAGGGTTAACTCAAGGGGAACATTCTCTTTGTCTGTATAAATCTGGAACTGGGGATGGCCATGATAATGGAAAAATTATGGTGTGTTCATAATGGTGATTAAAAGTAGATTTAGAAAAGAAATTATGTTATTTTTGATTTTGTTTATTTCTTTGTTTTTAGTTAGTTCTTGTGAGGTTCCTCCTGGTGTTCAATTGTCGGGTGATTGCGGACAATGTACTCCTTGGGAAGATGGCACCTGTGGTGCTGGAGAATGTGAAGGTTGGGAGATGAAACAAGGAAGACAATGTACTGGAGATATTTTTAGTGATGAGATGCCTGCTAGAGCTGGAGAAGAGATTCCATTGAGTCCTCCGAAAGGTGTTCAATTTAGTATGGGTGATGTTCCTATTAGTTGTTTGAAGAGGTGTGTCCAGTCTGAGGAGTGTACGTCTATACACGATAGAACTACTTTATGTGAAGAATATTTTTTTGGAGAATGTGGTCAGCCTTATCAAGAAGATGAATTTGAAGTTTATTGTTCTGTTGAGGAATATGAGTTTTTACAGTGTGCTTCTGGCCCATGTTTTGTTGAATTAGGAAATGAAGTTTGTGGTTATTCTGATGGTACCCTAGGGAGTTGTTTTTGTAAGGGAGATGGAATTTGCCATGTTCTTTATGGTGAAAATGATCAAAATTCTATAGACTGTGAGGAATGTACACCCGGTGAGCCACCAATAGATTGTAACCTTCCAGATATTCCAGGGTCTGCTGGAGTCTGTAATGAGGGATTAAAAACGTGTCAAGAAGATTTTAGTTGGGGGCCATGTGAGCAAATAACTTTTCCGGTAGATGAGATTTGTGGGAATGGTTTAGATGATGATTGTGATAAGAACCCTGATCATGTGGACGATGATTGTTATTTTATGACTTGTGTTACTGAGGAACTTTGTGAAGAACAGTATTGTGATTTATTAGAAGATTGTGTTGATGAATGTGCCATTCATGCTGATTGCATTAATCCGCCGGTTTGTGGAGATGGAGATGTTGAATATCCGGAAGTTTGTGAGTGTGGTCCAGATCAGGATTGTGGTAGTGAGGATGATGATGTAAATGGGCAAACTTGTGAAGGGCTGGGTTATGATGGAGGATCATTAAGCTGCGCTGGTGGTTGCTTGGAGTTTTTTACTGGGGATTGTACTGGGGAAGCCCCTGTTTGTGGGGATGGTTATTGTGAACCACCTGAAGATGCTGTAAGTTGTCCTGAGGATTGTGCTGAGAATCCAGAGTGTTATGATGATTGTACTATTGAAGGTTGTGAAGGTCAGCCTTGTGGTGATGAAGGGTATATTTGTGTTGTTGGTGTTTGTGAATTAGTTTGTGATGGTGGAGAGATTCAATGTGGTGGCGAGTGTGTAGATCCAATGGTTGATGAAAATCATTGTGGAGAATGTGATAATCCTTGTTCTGCTGGGCAGGAGTGTATTAATGGGATTTGTGATATTGGCGAACCAATAGAATGTGAAACAGCCGAGGATTGTCCTGTAGGATATTCTTGTATAGCCGAAATTTGTGTTGAAGATGTTCCTACAAGTGATTGTGTTTTGACTAACGCTTACTGGGATATTGACGAAACCGATGATGATGCATTTGAGGGAATGGTAGTTACATTGACTGTTGAAGGTAGTGATTGTGATGGAGAAGATATTAATTTTGAAGTATATGAAGATGATTTTGTGTTGGGAGATGATCTTGCTGATGTAAATCCTGAGAGAGGAACTTTTGAAAATGGGGTTGTTACATCTTCTTGGTTAGCTGAGTATGATCCTTTTGACTTTTTATTCCCGGTGAATGGATATTACTTTAAGGCTAATTTAGTTTCATTTCCAAGTATTGAAACACAATCTGTGGATCAATTAAATATTAGAAGAGCTCAGATAGATTATGTTGAACATGGATATTATGATGATTGGTTCTTGAAAGACATGGAGGATACTGCGATAGTGTATAACCATAATTATGTTAGTTGTCCGTTCGGTTCAATTGTTGAGGGGATAAGATTTAGAAAATTTGATTGTGACCATACAAATGATGACTGTTTAGTAATGGATTTAAGGTGTAAAGATTATTATACTGAAGAAGTTACAATTCTGGGACCAGAACATGTTCCCGAGGACGATTACTATCCAAAATATGTTAAAGAAAGGTTAATTGTTGAGGAAAGATGTTTGAATCCTAGTCAATGTGAACCGGATCGTGATCCGCTTTCTTATTCAAGCTGCCCTTCTGGGTACAACATGATTGGAGCAAGGCTAAGGAAATTTGATTGTGACCATTCTCCGGGTGATTGCTTGAGTTTAGATATTGCATGTTTTGATTACATGGAGTTGGAGACTGAATTGGTTGAGCATCCGCATGTGCCTGAAAGTAATTATTATTACAAAAATTGGGATGGAGTGTATAAGGTGATGACCGATGTGAATTGTCCTGTAGATGATAATTATCGGTGTAGTCCACAAGAGTATCCTGATGATGAGACATTTGTAAATTGTCCAGATGGCAGTTATGCAATTGGATCCAGAGTTAGGGCTTATGATTGTGATTCGAGCAACTATGGGTGTTTGACTTTTGACTTACAATGCCTTGAATGGGCATACTAATTTTTCTTTTTTCGTTAGTTTTATAAACTGAAATTTTTCTCTAAGTTTACGCACCGATGGTCTAATGGCTATGATCCTGGCCTTCCAAGCCAGTGATCCGGGTTCAAATCCCGGTCGGTGCATACAAACTTTTTTAAATAGTTTATTTTTCCAATGATTATGAAGAAATTACTTCCCATAGTGGCTTTATTATTTGCTTTTGCAGGACAAAGTAATGCAAATTTAGAGAGAAAAGTTGAGAGTATTGATTCTGATAGTTTAGTTACGTTGGTTGGAAAGCCGGGTGAAGGAAATATTTTAGAGAAAGTAAATGGTTTATTTTTTAGAAATCATGAACCAGTTAGTTTGAGAATAGATAGAGAAACATTAGAAGAATATTTTTCTCATACCGATAATGAAAATGCGTCAAGAACTGCTAAACAAATATTGAAGAATTTTGAATACCTAGAAATAGATTCTAGTGTAGGTGGGGGCGTTTCTATTGGAATGAGAGGAACTCTTGAGGCAGTTGTTAATCATGGGGGGAAAGATTTGGCTTGTGAGGTTGGTTCTTGTCCGGAATATAGATCTACAATAATTTCTAAGCTTGTTTATGATGTTGGAGATGGTTGTATGACCACTTATGCCTTTAGAATTGATGAGGGATATATGGAATTAGATATTTTGCATTTGGGTATCGATATTTTGGCATTTTTCGGCAATGACCGGGCTAAGGTTCCAGAGATTGAGAGGGCAGATTATGCTTTATCTCTAAATGGGGAGTATTATGCCTTGTTTGAGGCCCAAGAGGGTAAAATCAAGAGAATTGGCAAGATTTTTGACAATGAAAATCGCAAATATGGGGAGTTGGGGGGATTATATGGGGATTTTTATGATATGGCGCTTAAAAGCATGGAAAACGATGCTTTAGAAAGCTTTAAATAGGATAATGGAGTTTTATACGTTGGAGGCACCAAGATGAAATTATATACTATACTAGTTGTATTATTAATTTCGCTAGCTCCAGCTTTTGCTATACAAGGCGTCTTTGATGGTGGCCAAGATGATATGGGCTTTGGACAGGATGGAACAGGAATGCTTTTTGATCCAACTGTTAAACAGCACATAGGGACTCTTACACCAAATAACATGCCTGTAGATGAGCCGACTTTAGAATCAAGCAAGGTAAAGAAGACAGTAGCATCTACTCCCAAGAATTACTACCCTTCACAACAAGATCTTGAAAATGGGTATATTAAATGTATGAAGATTGGGAAAAGAATTTACTTTGATTTTGAAGGCGCTAAGCAAAGTGTTAGTTTGAAGAACACAAAAGGTGGCTTTGCAAACTTTGCCTTTTCGTTTGACGAAGAGTTTAGTTTTTTGCCAGGAGATATGGAAACTTTTGATGTCAATGAGGATGGAGTTGATGATTATTCCGTTAATTTGATTGGTTTCTGTGATGAAAACAGAGCAGAATTTTTAGTAACTGCATTATTCAAAACTGAAGAAGTTATTGAAGAAGAAGTTGCTGAAGAAGGGACTCCTGCAGAAGAAAAGCCAAGTGTTATTCCAAGCGACAAGCCAGTAGTAAGAAATAGCGAACCAGCAGGTAATGCTATTACTGGTAAGGTAGTTGCAGATACTGAAAACACTGGAAGCGGATTTAGTGAATGGTTTAAAAATCTTTTCGGATTTTAGAAAAGTTTAAATAACCTTTTTTTCTTTTTTTATTTATGAATCAAAAAGCAGTTAGTCCGTTAATTATTACTGTTATCTTAGTTGGTTTTGTTTTTGTTATTAGTTTGGTTGTTTTTTCTTTTGGAATTGATATTCATAAATCAACTATGGAAGATCAAGAAATTAATTTGGAGAAGTTAGGGTTGATTAATTTTGATGCTTATTTTAAAGATGATACTTGTGAAGCTGGGGGGAACGAGTTTTGTTATAGGTTGTTGATTAGTAGTAGCGAGGATATTCCTTTAGAGTTTGTTGTTAGGACGGTTTCTGATTTTGGAGCAGATATTGATAGATTTGAATTTGAACCATACCAACAGAAAGTTGTTACCATAACTTACCCAAAAAGTATGAAGGAAGATGTTTATGCTGAGATTACTCCTGTTGAAGTTTCTAGTTAGAATTAAAAAGGAGTTTTTCTTGTCAGCTTGTCACGTACGGCAGAATCATTTTTAAGTATATTTTATTTTATTCTTTTATGGTTTCGTCTGGTGAATTTGATAAAAATTTGATTGAAAGTGAACTATTTTTAGAGTTCTACGGCGCCCTTATGGGGGATGGGTGGATTGGGAAATATTATAATAAAAAATATGAAAAAACCCATTGGATAGTTGGATTTAGTGGCCACTCCATTAATGATAGAAATTATTTTTTAAATAGGATTTCTTATCTTATGAGGTCTTTGTTTGGAAGAAAAGGATATTTGAAGAATCGTCCCAAGAATTCAATTGAATTTATTTTTGGACATAAAGATTTAATTATATTTATGAACGAGCAACTTGGTTTTCCAATTGGAAAAAAAGGACAAATAGGCATAAATCAAAAATTTGTTGAAGAATGGGAATTTCTTAGATATATTGTTCGGGGGCTATTTGATA
>Ga0233437_1003369_pt1 | contig 21179 bp, 18 predicted proteins | sample SI_122_August201_FD_182714 | JGI IMG/M metagenome (GOLD analysis project Ga0233437, IMG submission 182714) | Seawater microbial communities from Saanich Inlet, British Columbia, Canada - SI_122_August2016_200_MG | ecosystem: Environmental > Aquatic > Marine > Inlet | place: Canada: British...
TATTTAACAATAGTGTTGAACCATTGACGTCTTTGGACTATGCCGGAGAGGAATACTCGGCCATCATCGACCATCGATGGACAAAAATTGAAAATGAGAGGCATCTAAAAATTGTATACTGGTATGATAATGAATGGGGTTACAGTAGCCGTGTTGTTGACCTGGTAAATGTAATAATGGAAAAGAGATCTCATTAGTATATTTGTAAAAACTAGATTAGTCAGCCAAATGTTTCCACTTATAGGTTCACCAATACTAGCCAGTTCTTGCGATAGGTCCGCTATTGAGCAAGCTAAAAAATAATTGAAATATTAACTACTGATGTTGGAAGTAGAGCAAATGAATGATTCTTCAGCAATTATTGTATTTTCCCAATCAACTAGTTCAGAGGATTTAAAAATATTCATTGACAACATAAAACATTATGAAATTGTATTATGTTTGTCAACACATCAACTCTTTGCACGTGAACAAGAATATGTAATCAATGCTACATCACAAAATATTTTATTTTTTAGTTTTGCTGATTATATCAGTGATAGCGAAATGGAAAGTTGTGATATCGTTGCAGATGAAACCATTATTAAAGAGCATAATATTCGGCACGAGAAATTGCTAGATAAATATTATAATGAAATTAAAAAGTTAAAGAATGAGATTATAAAGAAGAATGTCAAAAAGGATTACCCATATGAAAAATGCTATGTTTTAAATGATGACTTGGGTATAGCTAAAGATATATGGTTAGACCTGGTCGCTGAAAATCATATAACGCACAGCGATTTTACTAATGGCAATACTAAAAATGATAAACTTAGGGTAATCCGAAGGGTAATGAAAATGTTAAACTCTTCATGCCATTATGTCTACAATGGAAAGGAAAAGTACATACTTCTTGGTTCATATAATCGAATCAATCAATATTTCCGCCCAACAACCACGATAAAGAAGGCATCTTATGCTTTGAATATATTATTAGCAATGATTAAACAACTTAATAAATCTAAATATCAGAAGGTTTTAGGTATATATTTATCAAAGAATTTACATAACAATATATTTAAGCTATTTGCATTATATTATAAGAGAATAAGTTCAATTCCTCTAGCTTGCACAATCCACGAATATGTTGATTTGTATGGTTTATTATCAATTTCCACCGGCACAAAAATGCTATGTTTACAGGATGGCTATTTGCCTGGTAATTACACAAGCAGATATCTAAGATACCGACAATACGTTGATGCACATCTTGTGTGGGATGAATTATCGAAAGAAATCTTTCGAAGTAATGGACTTAGTTCTGAGATTAGCAGACTATTTTCTATGACACGGCTTTCATTTATCTCGGTTAAACCAATTAAAGTAAAAACCGCCCTGATCATCACGAGTGGTTCTGGTGATTGGACAGCTCTAAAAAATCGATCTGACGAAGACAAACTATTCGAAGTGTTTATGGAAGTTGCTAAAAGGACTCCCGGAATTCATTTTGTATTTAGGCCACATCCACTATGGGCTCACCATGCACATCAGGGAATAAATTCAATAAAAAGGATAAGTAATTATTTACGGTTATCAAATCTAAAAAATATGATCATTTCTAGTGGAGCAGAAGATGAGAGTCGTGAATATCAGCAAGATCATAGTACATCCCGAAGATCCTTGTCAATTAACGAAGAAATACGCGGAGCGGATATTATTTTCGGAGATCATTCGCAAGCGATCATAAATGTTGCTAAAAAAGGGAAGATGATTGCATCAGTGAATGCTACCAGAAGAAGAAATCTATTCGAAGGATACAATCGACTTGGATTCCCCTGTTTTAAGAATGCGAGTGAAATTGTAATATTCCTGAGTAAATTGGCTGCTTCATCTGATTTAGTTATATCATACAATAATTCAGTGAAAAAATATAATGAGGAATATTCATCTAAGTGAAAGCTTTTGACAATATCAAGAAATATATAAAACAGCAAGGATTTGCCCCTGGATTGCTGGGGGTATTTACTAATCCTTTTTATTTTGCTAGAAAGGGCTTATTCGATTCTATTAAGTCATTATCGTTTCATATTTCAGGTCATACTCTAGATGTTGGCTGTGGGAGTAAACCCTACCAAAATCTATTTAAGCTTGAGTCATATACCGGTCTAGATTTTGATAAAGACGGCACAAATTTTAATCCAGATGCCGATTACCTTTATGATGGCACTCATTTTCCATTTGATAATGAAGTTTATGATTCCTGTGTAAGCAGTCAAGTGCTTGAGCATGTGTTTGAACCTGGTCAGTTTCTTTCTGAGATTAATCGGGTCTTAAAAATTGATGGGATTTTGTTACTTACTGTCCCTTTTGTTTGGGACGAGCATGAACAACCTTATGATTATGCTAGATATTCATCATTCGGTTCAAAATATTTATTGGAAAAACATGGGTTTGAGGTACTGATACAAAAGAAATCCTTGAATGATATCAGTGTTATATTTCAGTTGATGAATGCCTATATCCAAAAAAAGATATTAATAAATAGCAACCGATACATCAATCTTTCTTTAACAATATTATGTTGCTCACCTATTAATATTACTGGGGTTGTCTTAAGTTGGTTACTTCCCAAAAATAATGATTTATATTTAGATAATATCATAGTTGCAAAAAAGGTATCATGATGGATGTCAAAAATGTATTCATGAAGAAAAGAATTCTGATAACCGGAGGGCTAGGATTTATAGGTTCAAATTTAGCCCACAAACTGGTAGAGTTTGGAGCAAATGTAACGATTGTCGATAGTCTAATACCTGAATATGGTGGAAATTTATTCAACGTTGCTGATATCAACAGTAAAATAAAAATAAATATATCAGATGTTCGTGATGAGCATAGTATGAAATATCTTATTAAAGACCAGGATTATCTTTTTAATCTCGCAGGACAAACGAGTCACATGGATTCTATGGAAGCTCCGTTTGTCGATTTGGAGATCAATGTAAAAGCACAATTATCTATTTTAGAAGTTTGTCGTCAATATAATCCAGAAATAAAGATTGTATTTGCTAGCACTCGTCAGATCTATGGTAAGCCTGATTATCTCCCCGTTGATGAAAAGCACCTAATACGACCAATGGATGTAAATGGTATAAACAAAATGGCCGGAGAATGGTATCATATTCTTTACAATAATGTATATGGAATTAGATCATGCGCATTGCGATTAACTAATACATATGGCCCACGAATGCGTATAAAAGATGCCCGTCAGACTTTTCTCGGCATTTGGGTGAATAAACTTCTTCAGGGTGATCCTATTGATGTATGGGGTGGTCACCAGCTGCGAGACTTCAATTATGTCGGCGATGTAGTAAATGCACTTATAATTGCTGCAGATAATATCGATAGCATTAATGGTAATATCTTTAATCTTGGTAGTGATGAAGTTATAAATCTTTCGGATCTTGCTGATTTACTAATAAATGTAAATGGCAGTGGTGACATGTCCGTCAAAAAGTTTCCCAAGGAACGAAAAAGAATCGATATTGGAGATTACTATTCAGATTACTCACTAATCACCAAAACCCTCGGTTGGAGACCAAAGATATCATTAGAAAGTGGATTGCTTGAAACAATGTCATATTACAGGAAACATATCAAGGCTTATCTATGATCCATCAGTCAAATCCACATGCTAATTATTTAGCTCACAAAAATGAAATTGATACTGCAATCAAAAGAGTTCTTGATAGTGGTTGGTATATACTTGGAAAAGAAGTCGAGCTATTTGAAGAAGAATATTCTCAGTATATAGGCATTGATCATGGGATAGGTGTTGCTAGTGGTACCGATGCACTTGAGCTTGCGCTCAGGGCGTGTGGTATTGCGCAAGGTGATATGGTAATAACTACTTCTCATACGGCTGTTGCTACTGCTGCTGCAATTCAAAGAGCTGGTGGCATTCCTCTATTTGTTGATATTGAGCCGAATCGATTTACTATAGCTCCAGACCAATTGGAATATCTTTTATCAACTTGGACCGGAGCCATGCCTAAAGCTATTATCCCTGTGCACCTGTATGGTCAACCAGCCGATATGTTCTCGATTATTGATATTGCCCATAAGTATGGCATAAAAGTAATTGAAGATTGTGCTCAGGCTCATGGAGCAGAAATAAACGGAAAAAAGGTTGGTTCTTTTGGTGATGTAGGTTGCTTTAGCTTTTATCCTACTAAAAATCTTGGAGCGTTAGGCGACGGTGGTTTAGTTACAACAAATAATGCATTACTAGCCGAGAAATTGCTTTCGTTGAGAGAGTACGGTTGGAAAGAGAGATATATTAGCAGCTCTTTTGGTACAAATAGTAGATTGGATGAAATGCAGGCTGCTGTATTAAGAGTAAAATTAAAATACTTAGACAGCAATAATGATCGGAGGATCAGAATCGCTGATCATTACCGTTCTAAAATAAAAGAACAAAATTTAGTCTTACCCTTGTTATCATCTACAACGAAACATGTTTACCATCAGTTTGTTATTTGTAGTGAAAAAAGGGACTTTATTCGTTTAAAATTAGAGGAAAATAAGATTAGAACATTGATTCATTATCCAGTACCGATTCATATGCAGCCAGCATTTAAGAACTTAAAATATGCACAATTAGAATTGCACAATACCGAAGATGTTGTATCCAAAATATTGAGTTTACCCATTTATCCAGAAATGAGCAGTAAAGATGTGAATTTTGTATGTGAAACTCTTAATAATCTTGATTTGCAATAATGAAATATTTTTGCACATACTTTGATCGCAATTTCATCTACCAAGGGCTTGCTCTTTACCAGTCCTTGCTAGAACATGCTGGAGAATTTACAATATGGGTCTTGTGCTTTGATGAGCCCACTTATGAGTTACTTAACCGCCTCAATCTCCCCAACCTACGCACAATACAACTTGAGGATTTTGAGCAAGCATATCCAGATTTGCTTGCCGTAAAGCGAGATAGATCCTTCGTGGAGTATTATTGGACCGCCACACCTATGTTGCCGAAATATATTTTTAACTCACATCCGGAGGTATTGAAACTTGCTTATCTGGATGCAGATCTTTTCTTTTACAGCGATATTCAAGCGATCTATTCTGAATGGGGTGATGGTTCAATTTATCTAATTCCCCACAGATTTGCTCCAGAACATCGTGAAAGTGGTGAGCTGGAAGCTGGTCTATATAACGTCGGCTTTGTAGGTTTTAGAAAGACTGATTCTGGCCTGGCAGCCATTGAAAAGTGGACACAACAAAACATAGAATGGTGTTATGATCGAATCGAGCCCGGGAAATTGGGCGACCAAAAATATCTGCATGATTGGGCAGATAATTATTCTGGAGTTGTGGTTTCGCAAAATATCGGAATTGGAGCTGGCGGTTGGAATATAATGAATTATAGACTAAAAATTAAAGATGAGAATATAACAATAGATGATGAACAAGTAATTATGTTACATTTAAATTTCGTTGAGCTAGTCAGAAAAAATATCATGCTAGGGATGCCTAGGTTCAAATATAGAAAAATATATAAACCTTATGCTGAAGCTTTGAGATTTAGTATACATAGTATTAATTCGATAGATAGCGATTTTTCTCCTCAATTTCCAAGGGTGTCCATATATAGATTTATCTATAGCGTATTACGGGGCGGGGTGTTACGGGTGTAAACTATTATATGGCAATGAAGAGCTAGATAATGGATAATTGATTGAAAAAAAAGAAAATAGGGACTATTTATTAGCATTGTAATGGATCCATCAAATTACAGATATGATTTGATGAGATGCATTTCGATAATAAATGGGATCAAATATTGAGTGCAACCAACTCCAGCGTATTACTAGATAATCATTTTACGAAGCATTCACGCAAATATATAATTTGCTTTATAGTGCTCTTTTTTTCTAGTTCTCGTGTTTTACTGCGAACTTTAATTCCGGTGCCAGGTTTTGCAGAAATATTAGGTCTATTAATTGCACTCACGTTTGTAATTTTAACATTTAAGGTATTGGATTTAAAAGAATACAATATCAATAAATATGGCATAGTTCTATTTTTGTTTGGTATTTTTTCCATTATTAGATATTTGATTGCAGGTAAATCTTCATTCTCATCTCTGCCAGGCATGCTTACATGGATAGCCATCTTAGGTTTTATCGCAGCAAGGAATAATGAAATATTTATTCGATTAATCTTGAAAGCATTCACAATTGCGATGTGCATGCATTTATTTTCAATCATTATCCCGTTTGACTTTATCCACCGTGGTTTAGATACCCAAACATCCTATGGCGTGTCTCGTTATGGATCAAATATTTTCTCTGCACGAAGTACCGGCTTCAATCAAGCTCCCGGTGTCCTTTCATTTTTCTCTGCACAAGGATTAGTGATTGGTATTATTATGTATTATTATGAAAAAAGGGCAATGTGGCTTATACTAATTCTGACATCACTAATTTGTGGAATTCTGACATTTAATCGTTCATTTATTTTTTTATTGGTTATAATCACGTTTATTGTACCTATGTTTATGGATAAAGTTAGACGAATTGCATCCTACTATGTGATTTTAGGGTCCGTCATTGCACTGTTCCTGTTGGCAATATTCAAATATAGTGACTACGAAAGGCGAATTACTGATCGCTTTGAAGTTGAGATTTTTGAAAAAGCTATCGATACTAGGCTACAGGGTGAAGCAGGAATCATGCGGGTCCTAAAAGCTATTTCGAATTACCCATTGTTAGGATCATTTGTATATGATGAATATTCTGACAGACATTATGTATTAGTGGGTGAAAATGAAGGCTATGTTCTTGTCCATAATGGTATTGCAAATATTTTCGCTACTAGAGGGATTATTTTTGGTTCTTTGTTTGTGTTGTTGAGTGTATTAGCGTTTATTGGATTTTATAAAACGAACAAAAACGATATAGGTCCTTCTTCATTTAAAAGTATTAATAAATCGTTTTACGCTGCATTTATCGTTGGACAAATATTCTGTTTATCTGAATCGTTTACAGAAAATTTCCTTATGTTAGCATTGTTGTCTTTTGGATTAATTCAAAAAGTTAATTATGAGAATCAAAAATCCCTTCACAATTATTATAGTGATTAATTTAATTATGGTAAAAAATACACTCTGTGATTGCTGGTTTTTCCGAAATATATTGATTCCATATTCAATATATTTTGCATGGTATTGGGATAATTTCTAATGAGGATTTCTATTATTCCCAGCAATTCAAAATTGCTAAATAATAATATTTTCCTAGCCAAAATGCATCGAGATGATTGCTTCAGCTATATCCGTTCATTTAAAGAAAAAGCTGAAAAACGTGGCTGGGAAGTTGGTACATTTGATATCATAGAAATCGATAATGCCGATAAGGTTATGATATTTGGTCTTCATTTTGCCAAGGAAATTATAGAAGCTATTGGTAAAGTCGGCATTGAAAATATGATTGCAGTATTTCAAGAACCTCCTGATGTCGAACCACTATTTTATGACAAAGATATTCATTCTTGTTTTGGATGTGTGCTCTTGCCAGATAATACTTGGGATGTTGCAGAGAGAATCTTTTACCATGGATTTCCTGTATCAGGATATATCCCTGACTGGGTAACATTTGAAAAACGAAAAATGTTAGTATCCATCTCCAGCTGGAAAACTACGGAATTTCCTGGAGGGCTTTATGCTGAGAGAATCAGAGCTATAAAATATTTCCAACGATTTATGGGCAATCAATTCGACATTTATGGGCAAGGCTGGGTAAAAAAAACAATTATTCCTTTTCTCTCCCCTCATCGCTGGTTTAATAATTATCGAGGTCCTTGTGCATCAAAAATTGATACGATGAGAAACTATAAGTTCAGTATTTGCTATGAAAATAGCAATTATATAAAGGGTTATATAACTGAGAAATTGTTTGATTCTTTTCAGGCCGGCTGTGTACCAATCTATCTGGGAGCTCCAGATGTTACCGATTACATACCAAATGAATGTTTCATAGATAGACGCTCTTTCAAGTCTCATGAGGAATTGGCAGCTTATATTATGAGTATTGATAAGAATAGATTTGAGAGGTATCTTGTTGCCATAAATAAATATATCGAGTCTTCCTCATATAAAAATCGATTACCAAGTAATTTCGCAACATATTTAATTGGTCTTGTTGATAAAAAATCTCCGAAGATCTTTCCCTCCGTAAGCAAAAAAGGTCTGAATAAATTGATTGTGATTCGCTCTTTAAATCAAATTAAAAATAGTAAACTCTCAGAAAGATTAATAGGGTTTATATCCTATGTCAGGTATGGTGATATTAAAGGATTTGCAAAAACTATAAACAATATTATAGAAAAAGTTGTTATTAAAATAGGATTGGATACCTTGCGAGTCAGGAAATATTAATATACTCAGAAATTAAGTCACTCTACTAACAACGGTCTCAGTCTGACATTCCTGAAGTGGGTTGCAGTATTGATTAGACAGTGAATATGCAATGTTTTGAAACTGATTAAGAATCTAAAAAAATACAGATTAAACCTTATGCGAACAATTGTCTCTTATTTTAAGTAAAAAAATTAAAGGATTTTATTAAATGGAAGCTAACCTAAGGTCGGTTCCAAAGGCTGGTAAGAAATATTCACAATCAATTGGTTCAATCCTGAAGACTAACTATCATGATGGAGAACTGCTTAACTTTCTATTTTCCTTAATTCGAAAAATTATGGCAAGCTTTCTTGGGAAAATTTTAATGAAGCTATTTGGAATTCGTGATAATTTAAATTTGTCGGCGATTTTAAGTAGCATCCCTGTTCATATTATTGATGTGGGAGCAGCTGATGGTTTTGATAATCGCTGGAATCAGATAGGTGAGAATCTTAATATTACATTATTTGAACCTGAAGAAGAAGCCCATAATAAGCTAATACGCCAATATAAAGATGATAGCAGGATAAATTGTACCAATGTGGCACTATCAGAAAATGGGGAAAAACTCCATCTCAATGTTACTGCTTGGACAAGGGCTTCAAGTGTGTATGAACCCGATAATGAATTTAATGAAAAATTTTACCTACGTGATCATTATCAAGTGATAGATAAGATTGAAATTAAAACCAAGAGGTTAATTGATGTATGCAATCAGGCTGATTTTATCAAAATAGATGTACAGGGATATGAATTACCAATTTTACGCGGAGCTGATGATTTAATTAATTCTTGTATTGGTCTCGAATTAGAAGTTTCTTTCAATAGCAGCTATAAAAATACTCCGTCGTTCAGTGACGTCGATTCATTTTGTAAAAAAAATGGTTTTAGTTTAGTTGAACTAAGAAAGCCTGGTTATTTGCACTATCTATTATCTAGTACTCACCTCGAAAGTAAGGGACTTATTAGTGATAGCGATGCTCTGTATTTTAGGTTACCACACGATATTTGTGAATTGATATATCTGAAAAAATGGGATATTAATAAACTTGCAATTGCGGCTTCAATATATTTAGCGTACGGGAATTATGAATTTGCATATGTTTTGATTGAAGAAGCTGCAGATAAATTATTGATTTCAAGGGATGATCATTTGTATCAATCAATTAGAGATTTAGTTAATCTAAGATCTGGCCATAATAAATTAATATCATATAGATCAATAGAAAAATTGAAACAATTTATTTCTGGAACTAGAGACTATGATACTTTGGGCTTCTGAGTTCGAAAAAAAGTGGGTGTATTTATACATTGATGGAAGCAGGGCCTAAACTATTTAATCATTTGAGTCAAATAATCATATCTCAAATATTTAACAGTTAAAAATAAGTGAATTATTATTTGTCATTAGTTATGGTAGTGAAAGATTATGCGAAAAAGATTTTATTTTTTATTAAAAGTAACATCAGAAGTATTCAATATGAATGCGCGTATAGAGTTATTTATTGGAATGAACAAACAAAGCTTGATCGTTACGGTGGAATTTATAGTTGGTCTGGGGAGCATTTCAAGTTACCACGGAGACCCCGAATATTGTTCGTATGGCCAACAATTGATCAGGCAGAAAATGGTTTAATACAGGCATTGGTCCAATGGGGTGATGTTACAATTTATGAAAATCTCCAAGGCGATTCTCAATATAATTTAACGGGTAGGGACGATTCTTTAGGATCAGCAGCTGAACTTAGAAGATTAAATTCGATTGGATTGGAAAAATATTTTCCCGAAAGCAATAATAACCCATATGATATTATCTTTACCCAGGCTTGGGGCTTCTCTTTCTCGTTTGCCACACTACGATTAATTCGAGAAAAAGGGTGTAAAATAATAAATGTGTGTATGGACGATCGGCACTTAATCCACAGATATTTTGCACCATTGAAATTAGGAAGTCGATCTCTCAGCAGGTATTGTGACTTGGTATTGACAAATGTACCAGAATCTATTGATCTTCATTTAAAAGCAGGTGCAGGAATGGCAATGTTTTGGCCGGAAGCCGCTGGGCAAGAATATTTTTATTCTAACCTGGCCTATGAGGATCGAAACATTGACGTACTTTTTGTGGGTCAGAATTATGGAGCGCGCTCTCAACGTGTGCTGGCATTGCAAAGGGCTGGGATTCAAGTTGAGAGTTTTGGGAAGGGCTGGCCAAATGGATATGCTCCTGATATACCTTCGTTATATAAGCGAGCGAAGATAGTTCTTGGTAGCTCAGAGATTGGGTATTGTAAGAATTTACATCATATTAAAATGCGCGATTTTGAGGCTCCGATGAGCGGGTCTTGCTATGTAACGCGCAGTCATAGTGATCTCCCCCTTATTTATAATGTAGGAAAAGAAATTATTGTTTATGATAGTACCGACGACTTGGTGGAAAAAGTTAAGGAGCTTCTATCCAATCCGGAATATATTGCTTCAGTTGCCGAACTTGGTTTTCGAAAAGCTGCTAATGAGCATACATGGAAAAATCGTATAGAAGCGCTAATGAGTACTCTAGGTGAATCAAATGGAAATTGAAGCTCAGTTATTGTTATTCGATACGGCCTTTCGTCTTAGCTATGGTGTTAGCAGATACCGCCTTTCACTCTCCATCCGACTTTCAATAGATGGTAATGTTGGCTTGGGAAGTGGAATTTATTACGCTTGTCCACCGCTAAAAGCATATCGGGATTTACAAGATACAATTTTGCCCATTTTAAGAGATGCCAGGGTAGACAATCTGGGAGAAATCAGAGATCGTGTGGCCAGCCTTTTTGGAATCGTCGATGGAGGAGCTTTGTATGGAGTAGACACCGCTCTATGGGATTTAGACGCAAAAAATAGTAACAAGAATCTCGGACCTATGCTTGGACTAGGTCCTATAAAAAGAGAATCAATAAACATAACTGAACAAATCTGGGCTGTTTCGCCATCTGAGCTCAGAACTGAGTTGGATCCAATTCTAGCTCGGGGTTCAACCCAAATTAAAGTAAAAGTCAATATGGGTGATGATTGGGGCGTAAGTTACCTAAAGCAAATTAGACAAATATGTGGATCCAATATTCAGTTAAAAATTGATCCGAACGGACAGTATCCAACCATGAAGATTGCAGCAAATAGCTTACAGGCTATGGAAGAAATGAATGTAGAATTAGTAGAAGATCCGCTTCCTTCTAGCTCAGATTTTAGTAAAGTTAGGGAGCTTAAAAATAGTCTGACATCTATGAAAATTATGCTTGATTACAATATGTCAAATACTGAAACTCTTAATAGGGCTATCGACAACAATGCATTTGATGTTATAAATATTAAGCTTAGCCGTGTTGGGGGTATTACAAGAGCGATTCCACTGATACAACGTTGTGCGGAAGCCGGTAAGCTCATATCAATTGGTTGCAACGAAGATATTGGTCCAGCAATGTTCGGTATACTACATCTATCTAGTGTCGTCCCAAACTATTACGGCACTGAAGGTGTAGGATGGTATCGACTCAATTCAAAAATATTAAAAGATGAACCTCTCATCAAAAATGGCAACATTGAAATTCCCAATTGTTTTGGAGTACAGCCGGCAGCTAACTTTGAGTTCCAGGGTAGTTTCCTTCGTGAGAGAGTATCAAATAGTCCCTCAATTAAATTCAGATATTCTTCATTCCAACGACGAGCAGTAAACTATGTTGCAAAGATAAGCCATGAATTATGGAAAGGGTAAAGCTGACTTAATGAAATTATTTAATGTATTGAAATTTACCTCAGCCCAAAATAGGATCTGAGATTGTTCCTCTCGAGAGCGAAAGTCAGACAATATTTAGGGCAGGTATAATAGTGCAAGTAACTGTATTAATGTCTGTTTACAATGAAAAAGATACAATAGAACAGGCTATCAAGAGTATTGTAGATCAAACTTATACTGAATGGAGTATGCTAATTATTGATGATTTTTCTGCGGATGGGACGTATGAGCTCTCCGTCAGAATGGCTGCAAGAGATGAGAGGATCGAGGTTTTCAGGAATAAAAGCAATTTGGGATTAGCAGCAAGTTTAAATCTTGGGATTCATAAGATCAATAGTGATTTTATCGCAAGAATGGATGGTGATGACATAAGCATGCCTTCGCGATTAACAAAACAGGTTTCTTTCTTACTTGCCAATCCTGATATCGATGTAGTAGGGACAGGTGCAGAACTGCTTGGCGAAAACGATAGTTTACAAAACATTATATTGCTTCCTGAAGCTCACGCAGACCTTGAAAAGTGTATACTGAGTAATTCAGTATTTTTTCATCCATCCGTAATGATGCGGAAATCCTTTCTGATTGAAACTGGTGGATATAATGAAAAATTATTAAGAGCTCAGGATTTAGACTTGTGGATGAATGGGCTAAAAAATGGGGCGCGATATCATAATATTCAGGAGGCGTTAATAAGATATCGTACGGGAAATTATCAAAGATCTTTAAAAACGATTACTTCCCAATTTCGGACAAGAATTTATCTTTCTTTCAAATATGGCTTCTACCTAAGTGGAAATATTTACGCTTTTATCGATTTTGTGAAGAATATATTTATTATGTTGGGTCTATATATACCTAGGTCATTGAGAAATGGTTCCAGCTAGTTTAAACTGAATTAGACTTTAATATATGATGAAATAATGCGTGTTGTCTAGAGGTGTGGTATGGTGATACAAACTATTATTGCCAAGGTGTTTGATATATGATGTACAATAGTAACAAAGGGCTCATGACAATATACTGCCATATTATTTTCCCAATCACTTCTATTATTTACTTATTTGACCGAGCGTGGTTATGAAATCCAAAATATTGTTTAATGCCCTTGGGATTCAGGATTCAGGTGGAATATCTGTACTTATTAAAACTCTTAGTGAACTTAAAATATCAACGCGTTATAAGATTTATGTTTTCCTTTATCGAAATAGTAAGACAACGGATATTGGGGATCATTATATAGAATCCACAAATATCGATATTATCTATGTCAACAATAAGTCCTTTATATATCGGTTATTGTTTGAGAATATTTACTATTACTATTTTTTTAGGAAATATAATATTGACATCATATATAATTTTTCGGGATCAGCGCAAATATTTTATCGAAAGCACCAACTTGTAAAGATACAGAACATCTTGTTTTATAGTAAAACACTGGATGCGATCTATTTATCAAATAATAAATACTTTGAGTGGATCAAAAAAGTTAAAGCTAAAAGATATATATTTCTTTTGATGCTCAGATCAGTAAAATACATTGAAATACAGTCAGAACATGTAAAATTAAATGTAGGTGACTTTTTGAGCATTGAGAACGTGAGAATGTTCGTTAAAAGTGATTTTATCGTTAGTAAGCGAGAGTTATGCGAACCCAAAAAATATAGACTTTCAGAAAAAATTACAATATTGTATATAGTTGGTCCACACTATAATCTTCAGCATAAAAATATTGAAGATTTCATTTATAGTATGTCACAATTGGAGAATTATAATATCGATTATGAAATTAAAATTACACTTTCAAGAGAACAGCTAAAGGAATACCCTTCTTGGAAAAATGAGTTGGATTCAAGAACACAATATCTTGGATATATTTCACATGAAAAAATTATACAACTATTCCAGGATAATTGTATTTTAATCTCTACATCTATCATCGAAACTTTAGGACTTCATGTGATAGAAGCCATTATAAATGGGGTTATAGCGATTGTACCAGAGCTAAATTACTCTGCATGCGTGTATGGAAATGATGTCCGTACTTATAAATTATTTGATCCTGAATCACTCAGCTCTGAAATTATAAATGTAATACATATGGACGAGAAAGAAGTGAAGATCACAATCAGTAAGAATCAAGAATACTTATTCAATAGCGAACACTCTAAGCATAGAAGTATTCTACATGTATTCGATATTATACAAAAGGAAAACAACTATGTTTAAGGATAAGACACTACTAATTACTGGTGGGACTGGTTCCTTTGGTAATGCCGTACTTCGTCACATGATAAATACTGAAGTAGGTGAGATTAGGATATTTAGTCGAGACGAATTAAAACAAGACAATATGAGAAAGCGTTATAATAATCCCAAAATTAAATTTTACATTGGAGATGTGAGAGATCAGAATTCTCTAATTGATGCAACTCGCGGAGTCGATTATATTTTTCACGCTGCAGCACTTAAACAAGTGCCTTCCTGTGAATTTTTCCCCCTTCAAGCTGTAATGACAAATATTATTGGTACAGAAAATACGCTTAATGCTGCGATTGATGCGAATGTAAAAAAAGTTATAGTGCTTAGTACGGACAAAGCTGTTTATCCAATAAATGCTATGGGCATTAGTAAGGCAATGATGGAAAGAGTCGCAATTGCTAAAAGTCGAAACATGAAAAGTGAAACGATAATTGCTTGTACAAGATATGGTAATGTCATGGCCTCGAGGGGCTCAGTAATTCCATTATTTATCGATCAATTAAAAAATGGGAACCCCATTACAATAACTAACCCAGAAATGACAAGATTCATGATGAGTCTTGATCAGGCTGTTCAGCTCGTGTTATATGCATTTTCGGAAGGTTCGAATGGGGATATATTTGTGCAGAAATCTCCAGCAGCGACAATTGAACTTTTAGCACAGACTATCATAAATCTTTTTGGGAAACCTGATCATAAGATTAGAAACATTGGTACTAGACATGGTGAGAAATTATATGAGACGCTTTTAACAAAAGAAGAGATGGTAAAAGCTATCGAAATGGATAACTATTATCGAATTCCTGCTGATACAAGAGACCTGAACTATGATCAATACTTTATCGATGGGGAGAAATCTGCTAACAATGCAAAAGAATATCACTCCCACAACACTTATAGATTGAATGAACAAGAACTTAACACTCTTTTAATCTCACTAAGTGAAATAAAAGAAGAACTATACAAAAAGGGCATAATAGAGGAAGTGTAGAGTATGAAAGTAATAACTATTGTAGGTACAAGACCTGAAATCATAAAACTAAGCCAAGTTATTAAGGAGCTAGATAAGTATACCGATCACACTCTTGTGCATACTGGCCAAAATTATGATTATGAACTAAATGAATTATTTTTTGAGCAACTTGATATCAGAAAACCAGATTATTTCCTGGAAGCAGTAAAAGGCACTCCGTCTGAAACAATTGGTGATATTATAAGAAAAGCGGATCGGCTATTTAGTGAAATAGATGTCGATGCACTTTTACTGTATGGTGATACAAATAGTTGTCTTAGTATAATTCCTGCAAAGAAGAGAAAAATCCCAATATTTCATATGGAAGCGGGAAATAGATGTTTTGATCAAAGAGTACCTGAAGAGATCAATAGAAAAATAGTTGATCATTTAAGCGATATAAATATGCCCCTTTCTGAACAAGCGAGAGACTATCTAATTGCGGAGGGGATAAAACCAAATACGGTCATTAAAACTGGATCTCCAATGAAGGAAGTGTTGGATGCGAATATGGAGCAAATATTGGCAAACGATATTATTGAAAGAGAGGGGTTGGAGACTGGAAAGTATATTGTTATGAGCATACATAGGGAAGAAAATGTTGACTCACCAAAAAACTTTAGAGATTTATTGGAGTCCATCGAGGCAATCAATAAAAAATATCATATGCCTATCATAATATCGACTCATCCTAGAACAAAAAAAAAGCTCGAAGAAATAGGATATACGGTTAGTAATAACAATGTTAAATTTGCCAAACCTTATGGATTTCATGAATATAACAGCCTTCAATTAAATGCATTTTGTGTTATCTCAGATAGTGGTACTATTTCCGAAGAAGCCTCACTCTTAAATTTGCCTGCAATAACAATTCGCCAAGCGCATGAAAGGCCAGAGGGTATGGATGAAGGCACCCTTATTATGTCGGGGCTAAATAAGCACAGAGTTATCGAATCTATAGAGGTGATCACCAAACAGCATAATTCAACAACTCGGACTACGAGGGTAGTTGGTGACTATGATGTAGAAAATGTATCAAAAAAAGTAGTTAAAATAATTTTATCATATACAGACTTTGTTAACAGAACAGTCTGGAAAAAAGACATATAAAGATGAAACGTAAAGTATTAATCCTCGGATCCACCGGCATGATAGGGCACCAGGTATATAATTATTTAAATACTAAGAATACCTATGAACTATCCAATATTTCCTTTCGTAAAAAGCTTAATTCTGACACAATTCTAAAAAATGCGAGAAATGAAACAGAAATTACACAAGCAATCAAAAATATTGATCCTGATTATGTTGTTAATTGTATAGGCGTATTAATAAGAGGATCGAATGATGATCTTGAAAACGCGATTTTCGTTAACGCTTATCTTCCCCATCTCTTAAAACGTATTTGCACAAGTATAAATGCAGTACTGATTCATATGTCAACTGATTGCGTCTTTTCTGGGCAAAAGCAAGGTCCATATAATGAAATGGATCAGAAAGATGGTGTCGGTAATTATGCAATTACTAAAGCTCTTGGAGAAATAGATTGTGATGAGCATTTGACTATTCGAACTTCTGTTGTAGGCCCAGAATTAAAAAATAATGGTGAGGAATTATTTCACTGGTTTATGAACCAATCAGACTCAATTAATGGATACACAAAATCTATCTGGTCGGGTGTAACTACTTATGAGTTAGCAAAAGTAATAGATATTGCCATTAATAAAAACATCACTGGTTTGCATCATATTACAAATGGGAGACCGATAACTAAATATGAATTGCTTAATCTCTTTAAGAAATATACTATGAAAGACATAACAATTATTCCATTAAGTGCTCAACATATTGATAAAAGTTTTAGAGATAACAGAGGAGATTTAAAACATACTATTCCGATCTATGAAAACATGATCAAAGAAATGATGGATCAAATAATAAACAATCCTGATTTATATACTCAATATACAATCGGTAAGTGACATGCAAAAAACGATTTTAATTATATCGGAGTACTTTTTCCCTGAAGAATTTAAAATTAATGAAGTTGCATCAGACTGGAATCAAAAAGGGTATAAGGTCACTGTAATTACGCGAAATCCAACATACCCACATGGTAGAATATTTAATGGTTACAAAAATAAATGGATTTGTAAAGATAAATACAATGGGATTAATATATACCGAGTAAAAGCTGCTACTGGGTACAATAAAAGTTTAATAAAAAAAATATTTAATTACTTATTGTTCATGATAAGTGGTAGTATTATCAGTTTAAAAATAGGTAGAAGATATAACTATATATTTGGTTTTAATGTCGGTTCACTTACAGGAATGGTACCTGCAATAATACTCAATAAATATTATAATAAGAGGGTCGTCCTTTGGATACAGGATATTTGGCCAGACAGCATATATGCTTATGGCATTAAGGAAACGAAAATCAATAAAACCATCCTAAACTATTTTGTAAGATCCGTATATTCCAATACATCCGCTTTAGCTATTTCCGGGAGAGGATTTGAAGAGAAGATTCGGAAGTATACTAATGTAGATAAAAATATTGTCTACCTTCCTAATTGGGCTGATGAATTTAATGATAAATTACGACCATTCAATTTCAGTAAGAAAAAATTAATTCATTTTACTTTCGCAGGGAATATTGGGAAAGTACAAAATTTAGAAAATATAATTCTTGCCTTCGGAAAATTAACCAAAAGCTTCTCCCAAAGAGCACAATTAAATATCATTGGGGATGGTTCAAATTTTACAAAGCTTAATAACCTTGTAGACCAAAAAAAATATAATAATATCATTTTCTGGGGTAAAAAGCCTAGAGAGGATATGTATATGTACCTACAGTCAAGCGATTATTTAATAGTTTCACTCGTTGATAAACCGATATTCTCAGTGACTATACCTGCAAAGGTCCAAACGTATATTGCTGCAAAAAAGCCTATATTGGCAATAATTAAAGGTGATACTGCCAAATTAATTTCAGAGAACAATCTAGGGTATTGCGCGGATCCGGAAGATATTAATGCGATCCTCGAGTCGATAATTATGTGTATTAATACTGATGAAACCGAACGTGAGATATTTGTAAAAAACAGTATAGAACTGACGAGTACCATATTTAATAAAGATGATATAATCTCTGGCCTACTTAGTTTGACGATGAAAGGCTGATATGAATCTTCTTATCACAGGTTATACTGGTTTTGTTGGGACACACATTATCAATAATTTCAAAGCAGAAACTCTCATAGGGTTAGATATCACTCATGGAATTAACGTTTCACAACACTATGATTGGGAATCCATACACCATCTGCCAGATACAGATGTAATTATTCACCTTGCGGGAAAAGCGCACGACACATCCAATACTACCAGCCCAGAATTATATTATGAGATTAATTTGGGGTTAACAGAAACAATATTTGAATATTTTATTAAGTCTTCTGCAAAAGTATTTATATTTTTCAGTTCGGTTAAGGCAGTTGCAGATACTGTTATCGGTGAATATCTCACAGAGGATGCAATAAAAAATCCATTGACTCCATACGGGCAATCAAAATTAGCAGCGGAAAAATTTATCTTGAAGCAGGACATTCCTGAAGGCAAGAAGGTCTATATACTGAGACCAGCAATGATCCATGGTCCTGGCAACAAGGGGAATCTAAATCTACTGTTTTCCCTGATTCAAAAAGGGGTGCCATATCCACTTGGAGCATTTCAAAACGAAAGATCATACACGTCAGTCGAAAATTTACTTTATATTATCAATCGGCTATTAGAGGGAGAAATACCTTCAGATGTATACAATATTTGCGACGACACCCCCCTCTCTACGATAGAAGTAGTTCAAATGATTTACGATTCACTTGAGAAAAAGCACAAAACTTTGAATATTCCTCAATCTATTGTTAAAATGATAGCTCATATCGGTGATATTATACGACTTCCATTGAATTCTGAACGATTGAGAAAGTTGACAGATTCATATATGGTTTCAAATGATAAAATAAAAGAAGCATTATCAATTGCATCTTTACCCATTGAGTCGCGAAAAGGAATGCGACGGACTATCAGATCATTTACAATAGATTAAAACAGAAATCGCCTATTTCGTAATGAAAAGAAGCTTTGATGTAATATTCTCGTTAATATTCTCGTTAATATTTTTTATTCCCATACTCATAGTTGCAATTTTAATTAAAGCCACTTCTCCTGGGCCAGTGATATTCTGGTCAGATAGGGTAGGGCAGAACAATAAGATTTTTAAAATGCCTAAATTTAGGACGATGAGAGTAGAAACACCAAATGTAGCAACACATTTGCTGCAAAACCCAAATCTATATCAGACTAAAATTGGCCCAATTTTACGAAAATTAAGTTTGGATGAAATCCCTCAGCTTTTATCAATATTTAAAGGAGACATGAGTCTAGTTGGACCACGACCTGCTCTTTATAATCAGGCTGATTTAATCGAGCTTCGAACTAAAGTAGATGTCCATAAATTGTTTCCAGGTGTGACAGGCTGGGCCCAGATCAATGGACGGGATGAGATAAGTATACCAGAGAAGGTCGGGTATGATGAATACTATTTGCATAACCAATCCGGATTATTCGATATAAAAATTGTGTTACTGACCATTCTAAAGGTTTTTAAAATGCAGGGTATATCTCACTAATATAGCTAATAAATATCTTTCATTAAGGCTCCAGATTATTTTGATATGTTTGATCAATCTGTGAGTTATGGTGATTGTATCAGCCAAGCCCAGTAATTCATAATCAATATCATTGGATAAATGCATTACTCATCAACTTGGGGTTGATTTAACCCCAAGTTGATCCCCTATTACTATATGTTCCTAGCCCAGCTACAACACGTTCGTAAATCTTATTCTTTGGATTATGTCATTCAGAAATAAGAAAAAAGAGGCTGCCCATTAGGACAGCCTCTTAATAATCAATCCATTTCTAGAGTGTTAGAATAAAGTGCTGATATCATACGCTAGATATAGTCCGCCATTAATCCAAGCCGTGCTACCTGAACCACTAGTACCACCAGAATCAAGTGTCAGATTTGCTCGAACATATGGTTTAACTACTAGGGGAATATTTGGTACAGCATAGCTAAATGTTACACCGCCTGTGCCACCTAAACTAGCTCCGTAGTAACCTCCACCAACTTCAACTGAGAGAGCTCCCTGACTAGTTTCAATGACAGCAGTATTAAGAGTACCTATGGCAACAATACCCTTGTATTCTGCAACATCCGAAAAATCATACATACCAACTTCAGCACCTACTCCAAATTCTAGGGGACCTACAGCGAAGCCAAATGGCGTAGCGACAATTAGACCAAACACAGGGCTTGCTTTTCCGTCACCCATACCAGAACTCATCCAAACCGGGTAGCCACCCATCAAACCAGCAGTGTATCCAATCATGGCAGATCCACTTGTTACCTCAGTTTCCATGGTGCCTTCTTCAGCCAGCATGGCTTCCAAGGCATCGCCAGTATCTTCTTCAACAACTGCCTCTTCAGCAGCTGGAGTTTCATCCATGAGCATCTCGTCCATGGTCATAGTGTCAACGGTAGCAGAGTCAGCTACCATCTCTGTGGCCATCTCCTCAACAGGAGCTTCCATAGCTTCCTGACC
>Ga0233437_1003371_pt1 | contig 21175 bp, 21 predicted proteins | sample SI_122_August201_FD_182714 | JGI IMG/M metagenome (GOLD analysis project Ga0233437, IMG submission 182714) | Seawater microbial communities from Saanich Inlet, British Columbia, Canada - SI_122_August2016_200_MG | ecosystem: Environmental > Aquatic > Marine > Inlet | place: Canada: British...
GAGCAGAACGCCCGAGTGAATAAGCTTGGATTATGGACCTATGATAATCCTATACCACCATGGGACTTCAGGAGAGGCAAATCAAATAAAAGTAAAGACAAGATCTCAGGAGAATATCATGGTAATGTCAGTTCTCATGTGTTTCATGCATCTGATTGTAAATACTTTGACTGTAAAAAGTGTACAAAAATATTTCTGAATAGAGAATCTGCAATAAAATCTGGATATAGACCATGTGGTATTTGTAAACCATAAAAAAGGAAATCAAAATGCCGGAATTAACAATAACATGTTCCCTAATGAAAGACCCAGAAAATGCTGATAGACCTGTTGTTCAAATTGGGATGTCCCAATCCTCTGGAGAAGAAGCCAAAAGACTTGTTTTAGGGTCATATTTGACCTCTCAGACTGAAATAGATAAGCAGATTGATGATCTTATCAGACAATTGGAATCGGCAAGAATTGATGCAAATAAATTTCTTGTAAGCTGAACCCCATGAAAAAGATAATAGTTATATTAATTTTGATATTATTAAGTGCACCAGCCTTTTCTCAGGATAAAAATTATTGCAAAGATAAAGAATCCTGGAAAGAATGGGATGAGCTGGTCCATAAATATCCCCATAGTATGAATATCCAAATGCTCCATGCTGTAAGAATAGGATTTTGTAAAAAAATAGAAGATGGTTCCATATCGTTTGAAAAAGCAAGAGATGTGTTTAATCAACTCCATGAAACTGTTATTAAAAAAGGGAAAAAAGAACAAAACCAATGGTTAAAAAATAAACAGATATGAAAAAGTTAATAATAATTTCAATCCTGTTGTTGTTTTCATGCCACCCACTATATGCTGATGATTCAACTTTCTGTGATGATCCTCAAAAATGGGAATATTTTGAATCAATGTCAAAGAAGTATCCAGATGATATCCCTGTTCAAATTTTACATGCTTTAAAAATTGGGTTGTGTGTTAAAATTGGACAGAATAGTATAAGCACAACTGAAGCAATCGATCTGTTTAATGACATGGTTGATACTGTGATCAATAAGAGAGACGATGAAAAAGAGCAGGAAGGAAAAGAAAACCTATGAGTTCGAGCTGGAATGAAGAGTATTACGATATTATGGAGTTTTTTTATTGGGAACCACAGCACCTGGGAAAAATAAAAAATCCAAAATCGAAATACAATAATTTAATTGATGTTAAAGAGCATTTATTTAAGATGGAAGTAACTTTAAATCATCAGTTAAACCTGTTTTTCTATTTATTACCCAATAAAATTGTATTTTCAATATTCAAGCAGATTATAGCCACTCTTGAAAATGATATTTTTAATTTTCAATCATTGAAAGATGTTCAGGAATTAAATCTCAACGATGCAACCCAGCCAGATATTTTTTTTTAAAGGGAGAAAATCCCTCATTGGAGTTGAACTGAAAATTGGTGCCAAAAGCTCATTAGAACAGGTTATGAAATATGCCATCTTGTTTCATTTCCACCAGGAACACCATAAGCAAGAAATGGAAACCCACTTGGTTTTTATGGGAAAAGGTCCTTTTCAAAACTTATTCAAGGAAAGATATGGTAGTTTTAATGAAATCAAAGAGAATATTAAGATAGAAATGCTGCCTGAAATAACAAAAAAAGGAAAAATAAATTTACAACCACATAAAAATAAAATATTTCAAATAGCACAAGATATGAGTATTTCTTTCATTAACTACCAAATGTTTAGTGAGCTTCTTGAGAAACTAAAAAAAAATGTAGATTCAACATCAGAATATTCTGATACAGTCCTAAAATTGATTGATGGAATTTTAAATGAATTTTTCATTCGTAATTTAGCTGTGCCCAATAATATTGATAATAAAAGGAACAAAATTAAAGATCAGAAAAGCAGAAAATTTCTATAAGTTTATTCTCCAAAAAAGGCCATTTATGGATGATGATTTTTTTGAAAAGAAAGAAGGCCTGTTTGATGAAGATGAATTCCATTAAGAATTAGGAGTGACACTTGTTCATATTTCTCGACACAGAAACAACCGGAGCTGCTGAAAAAGACAGACTCTGTCAACTCGCCTATAAACTTGAAACAGGTGAAATTGTAAATGAATTATTTAAACCGCCATTACCAATAGCAATTGATGCCATGTGTGTTCATCATATTACAAATGAAATGGTTGAAAATAAATCGGCGTTTAAAGAGTCTCCTGACTATCGAAAATTAGTCGATTTGCTAAATGATGATAAGAATATACTTGTGGCTCACAATGCTAAATTTGATGTTGATATGCTCGAAAAAGAAGGTATCCATCCCAAGAAAGTTATCTGTCCTTTAAAGATAGCCAGGCACATGGACCCTGAAGGGAAAATACCCAGATACAGTCTTCAATATTTAAGATATTTCCTGGGTATTAAAATTGAAGCAACTGCTCATGATGCCCTTGGTGATATTCTGGTTCTTGAAAAGTTGTTTGAGAGATTATTTGTAAAGATGAGCAAGAGTATCGGTCCCGCTGCTGTTGAAAATAGAATGATGGATATTTCAAGCAAACCTGTTTTATTGGCCAGGATGTATTTTGGAAAACATAAAGGTCAGTTTTTCAGAGATATCCCGCAGGATTATTTGAGGTGGTTGTCTGGTAAGGATGATCTGGACGAGGATCTGATGTTTACGGTTGGGCATTATTTGAAATAGGGATAATTCGGACATCTTATAGAATTCATCACTTCTCTCATTTCTTCACAAATCATACCGGAACGATAGTGGTCATAAAACAATAGATCCATTAAATAGATTAATGTGCTTTTAGCTGTAACAAAATCTTTTTTTGCTTTATGAAAATCAGTACCTTCGTGTTGTTTTAATTGATTTACAGACTTCCAATAAATTGTTTCAATAGTATTGTACTGGTCACTATCAAGAAGCGTACTCGCACTGCTCAAGGTCATTAATGTTAAGTGGCGTTCCTTTTTTATTAACAATATCATTAAGACGATCATGAATTTTACTTTCTGCTGAAGTGAAATTGCTTAGCTGTGATGACCATATTGATGAAAGCTCAGTATACTCAACAGAATCTGTTCTCATGTGTACAAGAATTAATCCAAGATAACCTAACCAATCCGGAAATTTACACATAGATGCAATTTTTGATAAATTTGCATTTTTGCAGATTGTAAGTATTTTTATTTTTTGCTCTTCTGTATAAATTATGGGTAATGATCCTATTGCCTTTTGATATCCAGTTGATCTACAATGCACCAACCAATTAGAATCAGTGGGAGATTTACCAGAAGCCAATTCAAGGAAAGAGTATTTGAAATGCAAGTGTCCGCAAGTTGTGCATACAAGATTCCAACACCAGTTTTCTTTTGATGCAAGTTTACAAAGTTCTTCAAACTGGTTCATAATCCACTACCTCTTTAACTAATTATTAGTTTAAAAAATGTCATGATATTCCAAACTATAAGCATACCGAATTCGATTAAACCAATTCATTTTGATTTCCGGTGATTTCTTATTTTCAGGCAGGTTCGTTATCAATTTCGTTTTCCGCAGCTAAGTATTCCTCCATTTCAAGTTTCGTTGGTGGCCTTAACCTTAATTCACCATCACAACAGCTGGTAATTTCAAACCAAAATTTCCTGATTAATCTCACCATTTTTTCTTGGCGTTTCTTCTCATACTCTAAGATATCAAAATCTGAATTTTCCCGTTCTAAATTCAACTCTTTCCAATCCTGTTCAAAAAATGCTGTGATCTCAAATTTTTGACAATCAAAAGTTCGAACACCAGAAATTGGAAAGTCGTAAATGAAGTACTGTTTTTTTAAATTCCAGGCGATACAACAGAATTTTTTCCCATCTGGTTGTGAAATGATCATTTCTTGATAGATTCGTTTTTCGATAAAGATACTCTCCCATTCGGCATGATCAAATGGAAGTTCCGGATCAATAGATGGATCATTTTTATCGATAATACATGCATCCTTTTGGGTATAACCCCATCCACCGCGTATAGGAAGTTCACCATTTAAGGATTTAAAATCAGCCGCTAATATTTTTCGAGGGCTTTCTTCTGATACTATTTTTGCCAAATTGAGTTCAATTGTCATGACAACTCCTTCATTATAAAGTAATGAGCAGTTTACGGTTGGACATTATTTGTAATTTTATTGAATATACTTTTCCTGGAATTTTTTAACAATTTCTAAAAGGTTCGGTGCCAGAATCTTTCTTACTTTATTTTGGATATCATCAGGTATGCCCTGGTAAAAAGCTTCAGCAATCCCACCAGTTATGCAAGCGAGTGTATCACTGTCTCCACCAAGAGAAATGGCGTTCCGCAATGCATCTTCATATGAAGTTGAATCCAAAAATGAAATAATCGCCTCTGGGACGGTCCCTTGACAGGAGATATCAAACGAATATGCAGGGCGGATGTCATCCACAGTAGGGTGAAGATCATAACCAAATGTTCGGCTAATTTGTTTTCTAATATCCTCTTTTGATTCACCGTTACGTGCCAGAAATATTGCAAGAGCAGTTGCCTGGGCTCCTTTGATCCCCTCTGGATGATTATGTGAAATAATAGCTGTTTTTTCGGCTTCACTGAGCACTTTATCTTCTGAGTTGAAAGCAAAACCAATTGGGCTTACACGCATAGCAGAACCATTCCCCCAGCTATTATATGGTTCTGGATAGTCGGAATCGAGCCACTCAATAAATGATCCACCATATCCTGCATCTGGGTATTGACGTCCAATCTCGTGAACTGACTGCTCGTAAGAGTTCCCTGATATAATTGCATCAGCAATTGCGACTGTCAGCACGCTATCATCTGTAAAACAACACTGAGGATGAAATAGAGGGAAATCTTTAGTTTTGATTGGAGAACTCTCATATACTGATCCGATAATGTCACCTGCAATTGCTCCAATCATGTTTTCTCCGCCTCTTGTTTGAATTATTCGGAACCTATTTCCTTACAATATTCATAAATAATTTTTTGAAAACCTTCATACCCTAATTTGGGATCAAAGTACTCCAACATGCATCTGAATGGGAACTTTTACATTTACAAAACTAATATTCGATTCAGAAATTTTTAAAAAATCTTTTCTTATATGTTTTTATTTCCAAAAACTTCTAATGAATCAACAAGGCAATTAAATGCAGGTGGAGACCCTTTGTAATGTTGCCATCTTTTATCTCTTTGTTTACTACTCAAGAGAGTTAAATCGTCTGTTTCATTATCTTGGGAAGTATTTGCCTGATCTAAACCTGTAGGGAATAATAATAAACAGATATCAGTTAAAATATACCTATTGTGTAGTTTTTCCCCATGCTCAATTTGGCTCCAAATTGTCACAAAGACAGAGCCACCTTTAGGAATAATTTTTGGCAACTCAGCTTGCATACTTCTTATTAAATGTTTACAGACTTTTCGTTCCTCAGTAGGGTTACGATTTGACCACTTTTCATATGGCTGAAAATGTGTATCAATACTTATATGGAGTTCAATTTTCGGCGCTCCCATCACGCATCTTTGATTCCAAATAATATTTAAAAATTCATCCAACGGTTCATTAAACCTGACTTTTTCTGGATTAAAATAAGGATCAATAAATACGAATTGAGAACAGAGTTTTAAAATTGGGGCAACTGCGTTAGTAAATTTTCCAGCATCTCTTTTGACAAGAATATCTTCTGGTATATTCCAACTTTCATGGCCTTCTTCAATTAATGTTGAAACTTCAATGACCTTATCATTTTCTGTTGGATTTCTTTTTGAAATAATTCCGTGAAATGGTTTTTTTTGATGCTCTGCAATTGTTCTTTCGAGCCAGGATTCAATTTCCCAAGAGCTATCCTGCCGTGTGACCATATAACTTTTCATATGATCCATTAGAGCACCAAGTCTCATTTTTGCATTTTGATCCTGCCAATAGTCGCCATCTCGAAAGGCCTGCCAGACTTTTTGAGACCAATTTTCTGGATAGGCAGAAATGATGCGCCGAGTTTTTATGCCAAATTTTTCATCAAAAAACAAAAACTCTTTTCTGTCGTGCCAAGTAGATACCAATTCTGGTTCTAATGCGAAGTCAAATAACATCTAATATAGTTCCTCAAATCTTTCATCAAAAAAGCCTCGGGGCCAACGATCTATAAAATCACCATTCTTATCCACCCCAATAGGTGTGCATACAATCCCTGTTTCATCTTGCTCCATAAAATAGATGGACAGTTCTTCAGACATGAGATTTCTATTATTGGAAACCTCATTTTCACATGTTTCCCTGACCCGGCGTAAAAACCTAAGCATCAGGTGTTCAGAATGTGTCTCAAGGATGAAGGTAAGATCCGGATATTCTCGTATCTGCTCAATAAAAAGATCGCCCAAAGCGACCTGGAATGCAGGATGAATATGTAATTCTGGTTGTTCAATGGCCACCACACCAATCTTATGGTGCAGTGATGCTACTATTACTGGTAAAACCTGGGAGATTCCTACACCTATGTCTTGGGGCTCAAGTTCTAAACCTTTAGCCTCGTCCCGGATCAACAATCTTTTTTTTATCGGAAGTTTACGAAGTTCCTCCCACAGGGCATCATCTTTATTCAGAGCGTGACCTTCTTTCAGATATTTCATCAGTGGGCTATCGGCCTGAAGTTCACAGTATTTTTTAACCCCTACGCTATACCCGGAATTAAGCCTTTTTTTATTTCCTAGCCATTCGTTTACCTCTCCAACAAAAGTATCGTCACTTAGAGACAAGTTGTCGTAGGCAGCCAGGCCATTAGCCCATCCAAATTCATTTGGAGACTTCGCAGGCTTATGCCCACGCTTCGGTACTTCACGCAATGGACCGACATAGCACAATTTTCGTAATTGGTTCCGGACTAACTCTCCTGGTCCAACAGCCAGGCTGCTTAATAAACGGATAAAATTTAGTCTATCCTCAAATTTTATATCTTCTTCTGGTGCCCATATGCTATAGTCTATTATAAGATTTCTATCCCAATAAGGCATTCCAGAATCTTGTTTTAGGAGTTTAATTGGCTTAGTACAACCAAAGACTCCGTTGTCAAGATTTGTGTAATGCAAAATAGCAGTAAACATATCTCCCAAGTGATATGAATCCTTATCGAAATTACTCCAAAAATCAGATGTCACCTTTTCACCCGATTTGTCACTTTTTTCAATATATTTGAGCATTAAGTTTCGATTATCTTCTGGATCTATTTTCTCATCAAAAAAAATAGGATTGAATATATTGATTTTCGATATATGGATTTGTAATTTATCTGATGATGAGTCTATGGTGATAAGTTCTTCTCCATTCGCATGGACAGAGTAGGATGAAATATATGCTTTTTCAAGCCGTTTACTCCATTTAACGAGCACCGCAACATTGGCGTTCTTAAGACGTGGAATAATACGTAACAGATATGCACTGTCGGAATTATCAAGCAAATCTGTTCCAATTTCTTCAAATCCATCACGATATTCAGGCAGTTTTTCATTCTGTAAATCAAGTTCAAAATCAATCCTTATGGCTTTAGTTTTATCATGCTGATTTACCAAAGCTTCAAATCCTCCTAAATCCAGCAAATCTCCTCCCAAAAGAGTTGTATCTGGATTAGTGTTACCACGTTCAAACAGTTCTCGGGCATAATGCAAGGCTTGTATAATCGTAGACTTACCGGCTGAATTAGGGCCGAAGAGCATGGTGATGGGTTTCAACTCCACTCGAATCGGTTTTTTGATACCCTTAAAGTTTTCAATCGTTATGGCTGAGATTCCCATTAGAGTCCTCCTTAGAAAGTTAATTGGCGATAGAAATTGATAAATTCAATACAATTCCTCACCATCATTTATTTTTCATATTCTGACTTGAAGAGCAATGATTGTGCCAACTTATTTCAAACCATATTTTTTCATCCAGTTAGTCAAAGTCTGATAGCTTGGCAGTCCCAACATTTTTGCTGTTTCTGTCTTGTTAAAATTAGTTTTTTCAAGGCCTCTTTCAAGGTAATGGACGGCTACTTTGTTCATTATTTCTGGAAGGTTGATTCCTTTATCTATTGATTGATTAAGGATATGTTCATTTTTATCAGGGATTTGAAATAAAGCTTCTTTGATATCCTCTTCTGTAATGGCCTGATCCATAGTCCAAAGAGCTGCCCTAGTCAAAGTGTTCTGCAATTCCCGAACATTTCCGGGCCAGGAATGTTGGAACATAATATTTTTTGCGCTTGCAGAAAGTTTTTTATGATTATTGGAGTATTCCTTATTAATCTGTTCAAGAAAATATTTAATCAACTGACTGATATCTCCAGTTCGCTCTCTAAGTGGTGGAAGTTTTATCACTGCCACTGCTAATCTGTAAAACAGGTCTTCCCGAAACAAATTACCTGAAACATCATCAATAATGTTTCTATTGGTTGCTGCTATGATTCTTATATCAATCTTTCGATTTTTGATAGATCCTACTCTTGTTATTTCTTTTTCCTGAACAGTACGTAATAATTTTACCTGCATATTTTTAGGCAATTCACCTATTTCATCTAAAAAAATAGTTCCTTTATCAGCCTGCTCAAAATAACCCTTCTTCATTTGAGATGCGCCGGTAAAAGCTCCTTTTTCATGGCCAAATAATTCAGATTCTATTAAGTTTGCGGGAATAGCGCCACAATTCATAACAACAAAAGGTTTATTTTTACGGGGACTGCTGTTGTGAATCGCATGGGCAAACAATTCTTTGCCAGTTCCTGACTCTCCCTCAAGCAGTACAGGAATGGATCGAGGAGCTGCAATCCTTGCTTTAAATATCGCTTTTTCCATAACATCGCTCTGATAGATGATTTTATGGAATTCAGGAGCTTTTTCCGGCCACCCTGCAGCCAAGGTTTCAAGTGTCATATCCGATTTCCGAAGCAGATCCGGTATGAAATCAGCAGAAATATCAAAAGGTATTGAAACTGTATGAACTCCATGATCTTTCGAAGATTCTATAAGCTCAGCTGGATATATTGTTTTTGAAATTAGTATCCATACCGCAGCCATAGCCGGTGTTCCAGGACTCAGATGGAAAACAAGATTGATCTCTGAACTATGCTCTTCTATCTTTTCAGAAATAGTTTTAGTTGCAGCTTTATAAATATCGCCAAAATCAGTGGGGCTTGAAAGTGCTATTTGCTTAATAATTATATTTGAAGATGTCTTTTTGCAAAGCCAGGATCTATAATTGTCAGCCTGGCTTTGTTCCCAGTTATTAAGCAGGACTATTTCTTTGTATGATGTTTTTTTAACTGCTTGAGCTATCGGCCCAAGGCCAATATTAGCTACTTCTTTGGCAGCATTAAGATCTGTTGTTCCAAGCCAGCAAAAAAAAATTTTATCTTTCATAATTTTTAATACAAATTTTATTATTAAAACACAAACTTTTTTATTATTAAAACACAAACTTTGCTTTTATAAAACGGATCAATACTGGAATAAATACAAAATTAAAAATCAAAACAAGGTCGAAACGCTTAATTGCCAGGTTAATCGGGTTATGAAGCCTTAATTAATTGATTAATAATATGTGGTCTGGAAAAAGTTGGCACCATCATTGCTCTTTAGTAACCATGAAATGGATTGAAAATATTAAATTTTATTTGATGGTAAAATTGTAGAGAATTAATAAATTATGGAAGGGGCATAAAAATGGAAAAAATTATCAAAGATTTTGTAGGCCAGTTAAAAATAGGTAAAAAACAGTCTTTTAAAAATCTTTCAATGTACCCGCTTATTTCTGATTATCGAGTTGCGTTTGACTATTACACCCTTGATGAAGCCTTAGACAAAAAGAACATTGAAATACTTGAAGTAGATGAAAGTGGATCTGTGTCAGATCTCAAGGTTGTTAACAAATCTTCAATGATGGCTCTTATCCTTGGCGGAGAAGAACTTGTTGGAGCAAAACAGAACAGAATTATCAATACAACAATCCTTGTTTCAGGCAACTCCACAATTATTATCCCTGTAACCTGTGTTGAACAAGGGCGCTGGTCATATGACGGCCAATCTTTTTCATCAGACGAGCTCATTATTCCCGATTTTTTAAGACATGACAAAACACAGCAGAACAGCAGTTCAGTCAGAGTACCAAAAGCTTTTTATTCGGGCGAGCTCATGACTCCGGCTTTTCTAAGACATGACAAAACCCGGCAAGTTAGCAGTTCAGTCAGAGTACAAAAAGCTTTTTATTCGGACCAGTGTGCCATGTGGTCGGAAATCTCAAACAAGTCTGTAAGACATGGTGCTGTTTCACCCACCATGGATTTGGGTGAAATATATGAAAAGGAAAAAACTGTGCTCAAGGAATATCTTGATGGTTTTAATAATATAGAATCTCAGACTGGCGCTGTATTTATGATAAATGAAGAAATTGCCGGTATGGATTGTTTTGGAAAATCAGAAACTTTTTCATCTGTTTTTCATAAACTTGTTAAAAGCTATGCACTTGATGCTATTGATTGGTTTGACAATAAAAAAGAATATAATGTACCAAAAAGTAAAGTAACAAAATTTTTAAAGGAGACTTCAAAAACTAACATTGACACACAAAAATCTGTTGGTGAAGGCATTGACTGCCGCCTTGAAACAAAAAAGATAGCAGGTTCTGCTTTGTGCTATGATAGCCAGATACCCCATATGGCTGTATTCGCAGAATCAGACATTGGCAGACCTAACTCAAAAATGCAAAGATTCTCTCGCCGGAGAAATCAAACTTTATAATCTCTTATTGTGATTATCATAAAAGAATGAATTTATATGGTAAAAATGATGAAATACATATAAAAAATTTATAATTATGAAAATATATATTGATTACGACAATACATTAATAAATTTAATTGATCCTTGGATTTTGTGGGCCAATAATAAATTTAACGTTAACTTCACCTCAAACGATATCAACCGGTGGCATTTCCTTGGGGAAGTTCTTGGAAAGGGAGCCAATGATTTTTGGAATGATAAGAAGGATAATCATTACGCTAACAAAAACATGTTGCAACCTAATCCTGGTGCGATAAAATTTTTACATAGTATACAAAAACAGTTTGGAGAAAAAAATGTCTTTATAGTATCCTCTACAGTAGCTCATCATAAGGTAGAAAAGATTAAACATGCTCAATATTTTTTTGGAATTGTGAAAAAGCAATTCATCTCTGTCAACGAAAATAAGGGGAAACATACATTTACAAAAGGTGGAATTTTGATAGATGATTGCCCTTTATACGTTATGGAGCATATTTGCTATAATCATCAAATGGGGATTGTGTTCAATTATAATGACAGTTTTGGGTGGTGCCAAAAAGATAATTATATTTTAGATTCTTCATTAAATTCTTTTAGGCATATCGTAGATTATAAAAATTTTAGTATTGCAACATCATATAAACAAATAATTGAGGAGCTAAATCATGCCTGAAAAATGGGACAAAAGGTTTGCATTATATGCAGTAGCACTATGCCGGTGTGGGAAGTTTCAAGAAGCAGCTTTAGTTGGATGTATAATGTTTGAAAAGGCAATCTATCATTTACTGAAAGAAAAGGGAATCAGTGAACAAAATATCAGCGACCAAAAACCATCCAACAAAGGGGAATTTGAATATGCAATTAATGAAGCGTGCAAGCATTACACTGATGAAGATAAATTAAAGGATTTCACAAAAAACGAATTGCATGAGATCAGAAGAAGGCGGAATGATATTATCCATAGCAACAAAGATATCAACGATATAGATGGCAAATATATTAAACGCATGATTTTATTTATATGGTGGATATATGATAAGTCAAATTATGAAAAATATAATGGAACAATAAAAGAAATAAAGTTTTTAAAAGCCGATTATATAATAAGGGAGATACTTAGAGAATTAGAGGATCCATATGCTCCTGTTGATCAGCATGATTTTGAAGAATTTGAGATGAGCGATTTCGAAGATTTGCAGAAAATGCGTAAAAAATTTGTTTTTTTAGAGTCAAAAATTAAAAATTTCATACTAGATGAATCCCAAAATGAATTAGATATAGATAGCATCTCAAGAGTTGATACTACTTCAGCATATGTTTGGATGGGTCTGAATAAAGGAATTAATAAGAAGAATAAAATAAACTCTGCATCCCCTTCAATTTTGGCCACACCTCTTGATTTGAGAATCTATCTTGACTTTGGAGGGAAAGCTTATCAAGAACGCAGAGATTATTATAAGTTTTTAAAATCTGAGATTTTTACGGGCTTTAAGAAAAGAAAAGATCTGAAAGACATCACAATTTTCGATATTGACTGGTACAGCTTTATAATCGACAAAACTCCCCTTTTTGAATTAACAGAAGGTGAAATGGATAAAAAAATTAATCATGCTGAAACAAAATTGAATCATGATGAACAGAAAAATAATATCATTTCTTGGAACAGAGTATTATTAGGATATATAATTGATAGAAGAAAAATAGGTTACAACGAGATCAAAGAAAAACTAAATTCAATCATAACTCTTTATTATTATTTTGATCATTATAGAAGCAACTAAGTGTGCAGATTAAAACATCACTTTATGTAAATGATGGATTACTAAAACTAATAAGGAGAAACATATATGCCAAAGATAAATAATGTTAACGAATTAATAAATTGTGATTTAGAAAGGTTTGTTGTTATTGGCTTATTTGATCGGCCTTCTAATTCAATAATTTCAGAGAGTAATGACTTTCCTTATCTATTCAGCATAAACAAACGAGGAAGAACACCTATTGGGACATATATTAGTGACAGAAAAAACAAAATTGGAAAAGAAAAATACGGTATTGAAACAGCTAACCAGGAAGTGCTTTATTTTATAAAATTAGAGGGCGAATACTTATACTTTAAATTCGAATCCGGAAAAGAGTATATGGTTAAATTAGGCGAAATACCAGGATTGGAGATGCGACCTAATGGTAATGGCAGACCTCCAACAAGACAACCCCGAGAATGCACAACAAATAATCAAAATAGTAGATTTCGAGGAAATGCAATTGGAAATGCTCAAAATTTATTTATTCGAAATATATTAAGCAACCTGGGAGAAGAATCATTTAACAAAAGAGACTGGAAAGATTCTAAATATTTTTTCGATAATAAATGTGCCTACTGCGGAGGAGGGGAGGAGAATCAAAAGCTTGAAATGGAACATGCTATTCCAATTAATAAAGAAAAATTAGGTGAACATAAACTTGGCAATATAGTTCCAAGTTGTAAAAGCTGTAACAGCAGCAAGCATTCCAAAGATTACAAAGAATTTTTGATAGATCAACCAGAGCAGATCGAAAAAATAGAAAGTTATATGGAAAAAAGGGATTATGTGCCGATTGCAGGTACAGCTTATGCTGATAAAATAAGAGAAATTTTGAAAATAGCTCATAATGAAATCGGTTCTGCTTCTAATAAATACATCGAAATAATAAATCAGTTTACGATGTGACCTTGTGGTTGGGAAGAATAATATTTGGTCATCAGGAATTAAATTATATGAGATGTAACTGATTTCAGAAGCTACTCTTGTGCATTCAACGATATATAAAAAACAAGATCGCATCAGTCAAAAATTCTATCAAACCAGTTCTCGAGGGAAAAAGATTTCATTGTGTCAGCATCTTGTACCTGCCGGGCCAGAAACTGGAACCTTTTACAGATTGATACCAGTGATTTTGGCACCGGCCTGAAACAAGCATAGCAAAGGGTTAAATCTCCTGTTTAAGGGCCGTATAATTTGATTTGTGTATGTGCATCTACAAGGGTTAAATAGAGCTTAAATCGAATAAAATCAATAGTATATAGTATAGTATAAAGGTAGTATCCATCCATAAAGTTTCCCCCGTATTCATTAACGATATTCTTTTATAGTTGGATCACTCTGCATTGACTGAACTATTAGGTCATTATTTCTCACTTATAATATTTTAAGTTGCCTTCAAATACTTTTTAAAACTTTTACACCATTCTCTTTTAAAAATTTAATTGATTTACTGCAAACAGGAGCACTTGTTTCTAAATCAACCGAAACATCCTGAACTTTTTCTTTTATCTTTTCAACCTTTTTTAGGATTGTAAGAGCATCTTTCATTATGATCCTGCTTTTCCTATTGATGATCAGGACGAAATCATCTGGCCCCTTTTTTATTAAAACGGTTCGAGGCGGAAGGCCATAAAGTTTTGGATCGACTTGAGTTTTCACTTTACACCCCCATTAATCTCATCCCGCAACTTCCCACTACACCTAAACACCACAACTCTCCTTCTATCCAACATCATCTCCTGCCCAGTAGCAGGATTCCTTCCCTTACGTGGCGCTTTTTCATTTACACAGAATTTCCCAAACCCTGAGAGCATTATATCTTCTCCGGATGCCAGGGTTGATTTCATGATTTCAAGAAGCGTTTCTATTGTGTCTTTTGCTTGTGAAGGTGTCTGGTTATTTTTTTCTGAGATTTTGTTGATGATTGTTTGTTTGGTGAGTGCCACTTTGGGAGATGCTCCTTTTTATTAACATATTGAAAACACATCTTGTTTTAGTGTATCTACTGTCATTGCATAAAAGTTGTCAAGGACAAGGATAAAATGAGACCACAAGCTATCAATCAAACCGGCGTAATACATGAAGTCCTCAAGGGTATTGTGGATCGAGTCACCTTTCATAATCCTGACAATGGCTGGTCAATTCTTCGAGTAATGCCATTTAATAATCCTCAAGGTCAAGAAACAGTGATTGTGCATCAAACAAAAGTATTTGCCGGTGCTACAATGGAATTTCAAGGATCATGGACAACACATCCAAAATACGGTCGTCAGTTTCAGGCAACTATAGCAAAAGAAAAGAAACCTGCAACAACAGCAGCACTGGAAAAATATCTTGGGTCGGGTCTTATTAAAGGTGTTGGTCCTAAAACAGCAAAAAAAATTGTTAAACATTTCAATAAAGATACGCTTGATATTTTTGAAAAAGATATTGAACGTTTGACTGAAGTGCCTGGCATAGCACAAAAAAAACTTGATATGATAAGTGCCGCATGGACTGAACACAAAGCAATTCGTGAAGTCATGATGTTTCTACAATCTCATGGTATCAGTACTTTATTTGCTGTTAGGATCTACAAAGAATATGGTGATGAGGCTATAAGATTGGTTACAGAAGATCCTTATCGATTGGCAAATGATTTTTATGGTATCGGTTTCTTTTCTGCTGATAAAGTTGCTTTAAGTATCGGAATGGAACCTGATAGCCAGCAAAGAATATTGGCTGGTATAAAGCATGTTCTTGCTGCCAGCAGAAATTTTGGACATTGTTATTTGACAGCTTCTCAAATCGATAAAGATGTCAAAGAATTATTAGAATTGGACCTGTCTGATAAACTGCTTGAGCTCTTGAAGTATATGGAAACAGAAAAGCTGCTCATGGTTCGAGATCTTGTCCAGGAAGATGGTATCAGCGAACAATGCTATTATTCAAAATCTTTATACTTTGATGAACTCTACGTCGCAAAACGAATCTCTGACCTTGGTAGCCCTCCACAAGTTGATAAACAAAGAGTAGAAAATTGGGTATTTCGGTACTGTAAAGTGAAAAATATATCATTGAGTGATGAACAAGCTAATGCTGCTAAAGGAATAGTTTGTCAAAAATTTTCTATTCTTACTGGGGGCCCTGGGTGCGGTAAAACAACAGCTACTCTTGTCATTGTTAAATTGGTCGAAGCAATGGGTTTAAAAGTCCTTTTAGCTGCACCGACAGGTAGAGCAGCTCAACGTATGATGGATGTTATCGGGAAAGAATCAAAGACAATTCATAGATTATTGGGGTGGCAAGGCGGCAAATTCAAAAGTGATGAAGAAACACCTTTAAAAACAGATTTTGTAATAGTCGATGAATGTTCAATGCTTGATATAAATTTAACCGCATCTCTTCTAAAAGCTGTTCCTAAAAATGCCCAGGTTTTATTCATTGGAGATTCAGATCAATTACCGTCTGTTGGTGCAGGTAATGTCATAAAAGATATCATTGCTTCTGAATCTTTACCATGTTTTCGGTTAACTCAGATATTTCGACAGGCACAAGAATCTCTAATTATTAAATATGCACATCAGATTAATAGCGGAGATACTCCCTGGATCAAATCACCATTTAAAAAACCTGAAATATGGAAAGAAAAAACTGATTGCTTATTCCTTGATTCAGATGAAGCCACTAAAGAACAAATCAGTTTTATTTCTCGGGTCAAAAGATTTTATGATCTAAAGCAAACTGAATTGGAAAATAATATTTCTGACGATTCTAATGATTCTGATTTTTTTGAATTTAGAGTTCAGGAACCGGTGATACCTTATGAAACGGAAATAACAATTCCAAAAAAATTTGAGCATGTAAATCTTGAAAAAGTATATCAAGCTGAAACCAAAATTGAAGAATTATTTTCAGTTCTAAAAAAAGTTCATCCATGGTCGTCTCTTCATTATGGGTTCTCTGCTTTGGATGTTGTCAGAAAGTTATACCAGGAATGGATACCAAAATATTATGGTAATTGTGAAATACAAGTTCTTTCTCCTATGACAAGAGGAAGTCTTGGAACAATAAGCTTAAATAAAGTAATTCAGGAAACTTCAAACCCTTTTGTTGAAGGCAAACGACAATTAAAGGTAGGAGAAAAAATATTCAGAATCGGGGATCGGGTGATTCATCGGCGCAACAATTATGATCTGGGTGTCTTCAATGGTGACATAGGAGTTATTAAAGATATTGATAATATAGATTTAACCTGTTCTGTTGCTTTTTTCCCTGATAATCGTCTGGTTCATTACAAGCAAACTGATATCATGGAGCTTGATTTAGCATACGCCATTACAATCCATAAATCCCAGGGTAGTGAATTTGAAGTTGTAATAATTCCTGTTTTAACCCAGCACTTTAAAATGCTTTTTAGAAATTTAATTTATACAGGAATAACCAGAGCAAAAAAATTGGTGGTATTTGTTGGTACACGAAGAGCACTTGCGATGGCGGTTAAAAATCAAGATATCAGTAAACGACAAACAGCTCTGCAGGAGTTATTGATGCCTTGAAATTATCTGAGGTTTTATTGGGGGGAGTGACTTGGTAAAGTTTTGGATGGGATGCTCCAATATCGAAAGATGCAGTATATACAGGAAAAATGGTTGGACATATCTATGACTCTGGTGATATTTCTGGATTTTGAAAAAGGACAGTAATTCATAAAAAATCGGTGACAAAAAAATAAAATTCTAAAATTTCAGGATATCAAAATCAATTTTATATATCGCTCAACTTTTAAATAAAATTGATTTTTTCCTTTGAGCAGATTACTATCCACTTCAATTAGGCTCCTTTTGTATATTGAAAATATTGGTATTCACTTTTGAACAGGTCAATTATGATAAAAACAAAATATATTCCCAGAATAATTCTCTTACTGACGCTTCTATTAACTTATCATGTTTCCAATGCCGAAACGGGTAACATTGAAAAAATATCAATATTACTTCAAAAGACTGGAACATTAATTGAGGAAGGCGAATACGACGAAGCCCTCAAAACAGCTACAGAAACTTTGTCATTACGGAAAATAGAATTCGGCCCCCAGCACTATTTGGTAGCAGAAAGTTTGGGTATTATAGCAAAAATTCAGTACTATTCAGGTGAGTATGAAAAGGCTGACTTTTTATACAAAGAGATTATTGCAATCTATGAAACTGAACCTGACCATGCAGAAGTCGGAATAGCATTGAATAATCTGGCGCTGTTATATTTGGGCTCAGGTGATTTTAAAAAAGCTGAACAATTATTCAACAAAGCCCTTGTTATCTGCGAAAAACTTTTGGACCCTGAAGATCCGACAGTTGCAGTAATTCTAAACAACCTGGGTTTGATTTCTTTTAATTTAGGAGAAAATACCAAAGCCGAGCGATTATACCTAAAAGCACTTAATATAAGTGAAAAAACTCTGGGACCCGAACATCCAACTATTGCAATGATTTTAAACAACCTGGGTTTAATTTATCTTGATTCCGATAAGTATAAAATGGCAGAACAGGTTTATAAAAAAGCTCTTGTTATTAATAAAAATATTTTGGGACCTGAAGATGTTGAAGTAGCAAAAAATCTTCTTAATTTGGCGTCTTGCTATTATAAAATGGGCGACAATGATCAAACTAAAACCTTATATATTCAAGCTCTTGCTATTTTTGAAAACGAACTTGAAGATGACGACCCTTTGTTAGCCAGAGCACGAAACAATCTGGCTATTCTTTATGATGATTTGGGTAATGATTCTAAAGCAGAACAACTTCATCTGCGCGCTTTATATGCAAGAGAAAAAGCTGTTGATCCAAACCTTTTTGATATAGCTGAATCGTTGAATAATTTAGGAGCATTTTATATCAAGATAGAGAAATATATTAAGGCGGAAAAATTATTAAATCGGGCTCTAAAAATAAACATTAAGCTACTTGGGGACGAACATATACGGGTTGCAACCGCTCAGGGTAATTTGGCATTTATTTATGCACAATTGGGTGAATATAAAAAGGCTCAGAAATATTATGAAAATAGTTTTGCGTTGTATAAGAAAATTTTTGGTTCAGAACATTCTGAAGTCTCAGATATGATGATAAATTTAGCCTTATTTTATGCTTCTCAAGATAATTTAACAAAAGCATTTCAATTAACAATGCAAGCACAAAAAATAAATACTAAATTGATTGATTATGTTACAGGTTTTTCATCTGACAAAAGAAAATTGAATTTTTTAATTTCCAAAGAAAAAAGTTTACACCTTACGCTTAGTTTTTTATTTCAGCCTACCCTTAGCCATGATTTATCTGTCCAGAAAGACATCTTGAATGTCTGGCTTAAAAGAAAAGGACTTATCCTTGAAACACAAAAAAAATATCATGAAGCTTTATTTTATTCTGATAACAAAGAAATCTCGCAAGCTGCAATGGAGTTATCAAAAATCAGAAGCAAGCTGTCAAAATTAGTATTTTCCACACTAGATCAAGAGGATGAAGGCACCTATAAAAATGAAATAGCTCAATTGGAAAACCAAAAAGGAGAACTTGAAGCCACCCTTTCAAAGCTGAGCAAAGTTTTTGCAACTGAACAAAAAAAATCTAATGTAACTTGTGTAAAATTAGCCCAAACTATGCCATCGAATACCGTATTGGTGGATTTTGCTCGAATAAGTCAGTTTAATTTCAAAAATAAAAACAATGATCAAATTTGGCTGCCAGACCGCTATATAGCTTTTATTATTCATTCCGGCAAAGGAGATGAAATCGATTGGATTGATCTTGGACCTGCTGATGATATTGATACTGCAATATCCGCATTTAGGAAAATGCTTGCCGGTGCGAATACTGATATGACAGGGGAAAAAGTAAATAATTTAAACAAACTCTATACCATGATTTTCCAACCTTTAAAGTCAAAGATAGGAAACACAAAAGAGCTTTTTATTTCTCCGGATGGTGATCTCAGCCTTTTACCTTTTGAGGTTCTCCTGAATAATTATGATAAATTCCTTATAGAAGATTACACATTCAATTGTTTATCTGCAGGAAGGGATATCCTTGGGTTTGGTGAAACAATTGAAAAAAGAAATAAATCTTTGATAATAGGAAACCCCAATTTTAATATAAACAATGAACAGAAAAGAACCATTATTAATAATCTGGAATTAAAGAAACATGATGGAAAAAGTATAGCCAAGCGATCAAAAGATATACCAAGCAGTAGTTCATGGCAGTCATTACCCGGCACCCAGGATGAAGTACAAGCAATTCATAATATAATTGGAAAAGATAAAGCAGAACTTTTTACCGGCAAAAAAGCTATGGAAGAAACACTCATGTACTGGGGTGTTCCAAAAATACTTCATCTTGCCACCCATGGATTTTTTTTAGAAAATAGACCCATAGATTTTAAAAATAATAATGTAATAAACAGGGGCTTCTCACTACAGGAGCCTACAGATCAAATTATTTCACCCTCCCCTATTTCCGTTGACACTGAAAATCCTTTATTGAGATCGGGTATTGTTTTAGCTGGAGCAAATAAAATCTTAAACACAGAGAATGATACAATATCAGATGGCATAGTCACATCGGAGGAGATACTTGGAATGAATCTTCGAGGCACAGAGATGGTCGTACTTTCAGCATGTGATACTGGTCTTGGTGAAGTTAAAAATGGAGAAGGTGTTTTTGGTTTACGTCGGGCATTTACCCAAGCTGGTGCCAAAAGTCTTGTAATGAGTATGTGGAAAGTTCCAGACAAAGAGACTAAAGAATTGATGGTCAACTTTTACAGCAATATATACAAAAAAGGAATGAATCGTTCCCAAGCTCTCAGGCAAGCAACTTTAAAACAAATGCAAATCACCAAGGATAGATATAAAAATAAAAATCCTTATTTCTGGGGTGCTTTTGTATTCATGGGGGAACCCTATTTATAGCTGAACCTGAACGTCTCAATCTTTGCTTTTTTGAAAATCTTATTGATATTATCTATACCGGATTTTCTTAATTTTTCAACTCTGGCTTCAATATCTTTAATTTTTCGTTTTGACGCTATCAAGTATATTGTTTCATCTCCACTTTTATAATTAGGAGGATACCAATGATTTTTGCTGGGTAGAACTAAAGTTTTAACTGTTGTTTTAACCTCTTTATTTATTAAATTGATATTTCCTAAACTATCATAAGAAATAATGTAAACAAAAGCGGCTTTATCAATTTTTGCTATTATTCTAATTTTATTGTCAGAATCTATTTCATCGCCATTTTTAAGATCAAATTCTTTTAACTCAGTACCTCCTGCACGAATTGGAATCCCACCAATTACTTTTAAATTTATGTTGAATTTGGCTGGACCAGAAAAATAGATACTATAGCTTATTATTATTGCAGCCATTCCAGCAGTTACTAAAGAAACAGCAGCCTGTGGAAAGTTCATTTTTTTACCGGATAGTAATGGAATAGGATTCTGTGGAAAACTCATTTGTTCAGCAAAATCTTTAAGTTTATTTATTAAAGAGTTCCATAGAGAATCCTGTTTTTG
>Ga0233437_1003372_pt1 | contig 21174 bp, 19 predicted proteins | sample SI_122_August201_FD_182714 | JGI IMG/M metagenome (GOLD analysis project Ga0233437, IMG submission 182714) | Seawater microbial communities from Saanich Inlet, British Columbia, Canada - SI_122_August2016_200_MG | ecosystem: Environmental > Aquatic > Marine > Inlet | place: Canada: British...
AGGTTGTGCTCGATTAGGTTGTTCTGACTTTATTATTAAATCTGGAAAGTTATCTGAAATTAAGAAGTTTGATTTTGGAAAGCCTTTACATTGCTTAATAATTCCAGGTAAGATGCACTTTGTAGAAGAAGAAGTTGTGGAAATGTGGAAATAAAAAAATTAAGCTTCTAAAATTCTATCCAGAGGAATTGCTGGCACCGGACTTTCTTTAACATCTTTTAATGGTGTTACATTTGATGGTCCCTCACCAACAACCCAATAATTACTTGGACCTTCACTAAAGTTACCTTGTCCAACAAGATATACTTGCTTTCTGCTTAATTCCCTGATTGTTGGTTCATGGGTGCTTCTAATAGCAACTCCACTTCTTGATATACATTCATATGTTGGCATATTAATTATCTCCAAAACACCTAGAAACCCCAATATTTGTTCCGAAATAGTAGTGATTTATAAAAGTTTGCCTAAATAACATATAACAAATAGAGATTCATTATATTAATCATCTTTAATACAGGGCGCAGATGCAAGAAAAACAGCTGATCAAGGTTTCTCTAATAGTAGCAGCTGTTGGATTATTGATACTATTATTCTTTGCAGACAGTTTTGAGTTAGTTACAGTTAGCAATATTGATAACATTGAAAATGAACAAGAAGTTAAGTTACAAGGAGTAATCTCAAGGTTAACTCAATTAGAGAAAGTAGTATTTATTGAATTAGAAGGACAGCAAGTAATAAAATCAGATGTGATCTTGTTTCCTAATGAAGATCTTTATTTACAAGAAGGAGATTATGTTGAGATAATAGGAGAGATTGAAGAATATAATAACAAGAAAGAAGTAATTGCTAGCGAGATTATTTTGAAATAACTTTATCTTCAGGAACTGTAAAATAAAACCGAGTATCTCTGGGATGCGATATTACCCAAACATTTCCACCATTTCTTTCAACAAGAGTTTTAACATTATCTAATCCTAAACCTTGAGAAGTTCCAGCACCACCATAAACTAAATCTAATCCATTACCATTTTCAGAAGTACTAATACCAGGAAGAAAAGCTAATTGCATTAATAATTGATTCCGATAATCTGCCCCGTTAAGAGCTTTTTGGGCAATATTACCAGAAACATAAAGACCCTGATCTCCAATAATATTTAACAGATCTCTAATAGGAATATCATGATAATCTCTTGGAATAATTCCCGCTGAAGATGCTTTTTCAGTAATAGAATCTAAATCAAAACCAGAACCATTATCAGAAACTCTAACCAAACAAGGACCATAATTTGCTCTAGTTGCTACTTTAATAAATCTTTTCTTACCTTCAGTTGATTTTTCTTTAAAACCATGTTTAATTGCATTACCTAAAAGATTATCAAGAACAATCTCATAATCTAAAGTATTGGTTTCTAAAGGGAAGGTGATAGTTTGATTAAATAATTCTACACCCCGTGTTTGTAAAGTTTCTCTGTTAATGTTTGAATATAGTTCAACATAACTCTTAAAGAAGAATGTTTCAGGACTGCCAAAACCAAACATAATATTAAAAGTATGGGCCAGTTTTCTTTGAGAGGTTCTTATTCTGTCCAGATATCTATTATCGTCATTAGATAAAGTTCCTTCTGGAGGAATTGGTGTTAAAAGTTGATCAATAGCAACACCCATAAAATCCAAATAAGCAGTATCAGAAATATCAGCACCACTAGAAACATCTTTAAGACTCCGATCAACAGAATATTGGCCAAGTGTAATCTTTTCTAAAACAGCTCTAATCTCAGGAGAAATCTCTGCACCACCTGTTAAAATCAAATCTGCAAATCCATTAATAACAGTAAGTGGAGAATTTATTTCATGCGTTAATCTTGCAAGAAGACCAATTCTAGCTTCTGGCTGTAAAGAAACCAAGTAATCAACTGTCTTTGAACTTCCCATATTTCTTAGGAAGTAAAGACTAATTTATAAACCTTTTGACCAGATTCTCCTAAGCAGTGGTAACGTTACCTTGCGGTGAAAATGAAGGCAACTGGGGTTGGGAAAGAGTACTAAACGCTTCATTAATTTCTTCTTCGTTCCAGCCAGTTTTTTTTGAAAGAATATTTCTCACTTCATCATCAGAAGTTCCCATAGCCCGTTCTTTATTAATCCAGCCAATCAACTCATCATGATTGTAAGCTAATCGTTTAGGTTTAACAAAATGTGCGATTAGAAGCACAGTAATTATTATTAAAATAAATGCTATTCCGCCAATTAAAATGTAAGTGCCATATTTTTCCCAAACTTGGTTGAAGGAAAATCCTGGTTGAACAGATGCAGGAGGGGGTGTTTGAGGAGGAGGAATATCATTAGTAGTATAAACTGGCAGATTACCACCAACATTTGCTTGATTACAATTTTTTTGTTGCAACGGCTTTACGAAAGTTGTCCCACAGGCATGTTGGTCAACACAAGTTCTTTTTTGTGCATTATTTGAACAACTGCCCCACAAAGAACAAACCCAAGATTCTTGACATTGGTCACAATCTTTAACTTCAACTTTATTTGCTCGACAATTCTCAGCATCATAACAAGTTCTAGATTGCTTTAAAGAAGCGTTACACAAAGTCCAAGCTGAACAGCTCCATTTTGGACTACAGTAATTACTTCCGCCGCCAGTATTAGGATTTGTTGTTGTTTCAGGAGGGATACAACCATCAGCATCTACACAGAACTCTTTAGTTACATCACCATTTGTACAACTTGCGATTAATCTATATTTACCTTTATAAGAGCTAGATTCAGTATTGTAAATTGCATTCCAATTTCCACTGCCACTTTTAATATCAACCAATTCACCATTATCGTCCAATACTTTTAAAACAGAGTCTCCAGAACAATCGCTGATAGTAATTGTTGCTAATTGCGGAGTTGAATAATCAATTTTATCAGTACTAACACTTACTGCTAGGGCAGTAGATAATAACAATAAAAAGATAATTGGGTAGGTTATTGATTTATTCATAAACCACCTCTAAAGTTCCGTATACAGTTGGACTTTGACTTGGAGCATAGTCATAAACAATCACATTCTTCTTGACTACTATTCCAGGATAATCAACAATAGCAGTGTAATTATCCCCTGCTGCTAAACCACCTTCAATTAATTGGCTCTTAAGTACAAGTTTCTTTTCATTAGGACCATAAAGCACAGTGTAAACAGTAACGTCTGCTGAGAACCCTTCAACTGCCCTAATGGTAGTAATGTAATCTATCCCATCATCTTCATCGTAAAGAATAATCTTATGGGTTACGTTTGTACAGAATTCTTGAACACAATAGGAACCTGCAGCAGTACACTCTGTATCTTCAGTACAAGGTATGTCCTCTTCAATAACTATAGGAGCAGCACATTCAGTATAAACACTAGAGTTAGGAAAACCATCTGCACAAGTGTCTATTATTCCAAATTTATTTCCAGAACCAGTATTTAAAATATTTAGAGAGCTATTATAACATAAGAAGTCCCATTCAGTATTACCACAAACAGTATTGTTAGTAAAAACATTTCCTTCATTCCAAACCAGTAATTCTCCATTGCCAGGAGAAAGTTCTATGCCCCTAAAGTTTTTCTCAACTTTATTATCTTTAATCAAATTATCTGCTGTATTTCCAAATCTTAATCCATCATAAGTATTGTTAGTTAAACTGTTGTTCAAGATAGTATGATTACCTCCAGCGGATAAATGGATTCCAGTATGAAAATTCTCAACAACACAATTCTTTATGGTTATACTTTCTGATTCTATAACATAAACTCCAATATTATTCTCAGTACCAGTGCCAGAAATCTTATGGCCAGCACAATCAATAGTGAAATCTTTACTTCCATCCATTACACCCAATGCATAATCTCCAGCACAACCTAGAAGGTCTTCTTCCAATGTGAGATCAGCATTAACAATGGTTCCACACAAAGATTCTGGTTCCTTAATGACACATAGTCCATCAATACATTCTGATCCCTCAGCACATTCAGGATCCAAAGTACATTCACCATCTCCACCAACTGAAAGGTCTAGATTACTATAACTAGACATAGTTATAACATAATCAGGTAACATTGGTTCTGAGAATTCAAATGCTCCCATTGTAATTGTTGCACTATCTGTCAAGGTATCAGCAGTAAAGTTTAATTCTGCTAAAATCATGTTACCAGTTAAGGAGGGTATTCCGTCCATTGAAGGAAGAACTGAATAAAGAAGATTAATTTGGCCGTCATTACAAGTAACATTTCTTTCCATAACTAAATCTAACTCTGCACTAAGATAATTAAATTCTTTATCCAAATTTGCAAAAACAACATCAGGAGTACAATCAACTGTAAAAATCTCTGTATCATAACTTAAAGTAATATTAAAATAGGAAAACTCTTGAAGTCCAAAATTGGCAATTAGTGGAAGTTTAGTAATTTCATCAAGTTCAAACTCGGTGTCAGTGGCAATAAAACCAAATTTACCCTCAAACATTCCAGTTTCAGCAAAAGTAGCTTTACCAACAAAAGTATCTGAGAAAAATAACAAAGCAGCTAAAGCCATGATTGCAAGAATAGCAACAACAGCAATAATCAAAGTTTTGTTAATCTCTCCTTGATTCGCAGTAGGATGAGCTTCCCAAGTATGTGGGGGAAGAGCTTTCCTTTTTCTACCAATTCTTCTCACTTTCATCTTTTGTGGTTTTGTTTTCATATTTATTAATTACCAAGTGCAGCGTAATAATTTCTTAACGCTTTAGCAATAGCAGCTGTTTTTTGTAAATTATTCCCTGGTGATTTCAGTATATTGGCAATTTGAGTTGTAAGAGTTGCAATTAAATCATCTTGATTAGGTCCTATGGTAAGAATACAATGTTTGGTCGCCCCAGAACCTTCATCCATGAACTCACAAGAGTACCCATTAAAACAAATGTTTTCAAAATATGTACAGATATTACCTTCTCTTCCCCAACATTTAAGACCCTCTCCAGCATTCTTCTCAGCACAGATAGCATTACCAACACACTCAACATCAGCAGTACACACTTGATTACCAAATTGATATCTGCATTTAGTCCCCTGATCATCATTATTTACCTGACAACTTAAACCAAAACCACAAAGAGGAGACACACCATATTCACAAACATCTAATACTTCCAGATCATTCTCACAAAGATCTCCCACTCCATCAGCGTCATCATCTAATTGGCCAATATTCATCGCATCGGGACAATTATCACAAACATCTCCAAAAGTGTCATCATCAGTGTCAAGTTGATTTGAATTTTCGATATCGGGACAGTTGTCTACATCATCATTAACCCCATCACCATCAGTATCATCTAAAACACAAACCGAGTCAATACAAGATTCACCGCCAAGACATCCACAGTCTAAAGGACAAGTATTACAATTTTCTCCAATGCCAACTTGACATGCTTCATTCCCACAAGTTGGATTTTCTTCCTTAACAGTTATTGTTAAAGGTTGAGAACTGACAGTTCTAGGAATAAATCCTTTCTTGGCAGAAATGTCACTTAAAGTTAAGGTTAAGTCTCCCAAAGAAGTTGCAGTTGCAGGTATAGTGACTAATTGGTTATTGTTTCCTGAAACTTCTGTAGCAGTACTGCTTTCAGCGTACTTCCAACTTCCTGAAGGCAAAGAATAACTAATAATTATAGCACCATCACCAAATAATTCTAACCCTGTTGCAGAGTTAAATGTGATTTCACCAGAATCTAATGTAAATCCCGCATTCTTAATTTCTTTTCCTTCTTCAATATTAAGAGTAATTCCAACCTCAAAGGGCACTCCCAGAACAACCTGGGCTGGAGCATCAATAATAAAATCTACATCCTCCGCTACAGCAAAGGAAAAGCTTGCTAGCAATACACAAAATATCGCCACCAATAATTTTCTAATAATTAACATTCTTTAGCCTCCAAATAAACTAAACCATTTTTACACACATAAATTCCATCTTCTTCGAATCCACAAGTATTCTCTTCTGGACCTCCACAATCCGGCATTGTATCGATTGCCTTCAAAACAAATTGTAAAGCCACTATGTCTTCAAATGACAATATGTCGTCAACAAGTATATCACCAATTGGCAAACAATATTCTGGCCCAACCTCCTCTTCACAACCATCATGCCATCCACCATTTGCGTTCAAGTAACCAGCCTCACAAGTTGCCCCATTTTCTGGACTTGAACAATCAAAGAATTTAGTTTCAGTACCAGTAAAATAGAATCCAGGATTAATTGTATTGTTTCCACAAACATTATCAACATCACAAACATCTCCCATTCCATCATCGTCTTGATCTTCCTGTAGAGGATTAGGTATATTGTTACAATTATCATTTTCATTTATAACAACATCTCCGTCAGGATCATCACCTTCTCCATCAGTTGGAAGACAGGCTAATTTGATTAAAGGATCATTACTATCAGGATCATAATCTGGATTTAAAGCATATCCTACAGGACATCCAATTTCACAACCATTAGTAGCCATGTTTTCGTCGAAATCATAATAATCAGTAACTTTCGTTATACCTTTTTCTGTAACTTTAACATCCTTTGCACAAGTACAAGTATAACCACCGCCCTCTTCTGGTGCTATAATATTAGTGACTATATGCCAGTTCTCTAATTCAGTATTAATATGCCGATCATCACCACAGCCAGTCTCGTCACATTTATTTCCAACACCATCCAGATCATCATCATACTGCCAAGGATTAGGTACTTCGGGACAATTGTCACAAGCATCTCCGAAACCGTCACTATCACTATTTGATTGATTTTCGTTCCATACCGTAGGACAATTATCTTCACTAATACTAATTCCATCCTCATCAGTATCATCACCAGAACATGCTGCCATAAAATCATCAGGAAGAGAACATTGTGAACCAATACCTTCAAAGAAGTTTCCAGTTCCTTGAATTGTAAACTTGTTAGTCAAACAATTGATATTAGATACATTATCAGTAGTAGATAAACAAAAACCCCCATCGTCAATCAATCCAGAGTTTTTAATCTCTACATTTCTCTGATAATCTGAACTTAATTGGATTTCATTACCAATATTGTCATGAATGTAAACTCCATCAATAGTAATTAATGTCTCAACGCTCATGCTGGGATTAGAAATAATTATCCCATTATAATTTTCAGACACTTCTCCACCAATAATTTGAATATTTTCAACTGGACCAGATTCATCAGTACCAGTGATTGAATAACCAGCACTAAAACTTTTAACAATACAATCTTGGAAAATAATGTTATCAGAACTTTTAACAACAATTCCATTAACCATCATATCAGTTGTAAGCGTGTTTCCATCACAATCTAAAGTAACATCAGAAACTTGATCAAAAACAAAACAGGAGCCAGTAATATCTTCAGGACCAAGATTCTTCTTTAAAGTATAAGTCTCTCCGTCAACCCAACCAGAATCTTTACATCCAGTTAATAAAAATGGACTGACACATTCGCTTTGATCTGCAGAACATTCTAAATCTTCGCCACATCCACCACCACAAGTTACACCTTCACTATTGCAACTATCAGGTCCACAGACCTTACCATCACAAGAAGGCACACAAATATCCATACACACATTTTCCCCATCATCATCTTCAGTACAAAATTGATTATCGGCACAAGGGGGATCACAAACAGCATCTATTACACACTCACCGCCATCATTAGTACAATATTCACCATCACCACAAACAGGATCACAAACAAAAGCTTCACATTGATTATCAGCACACCCATAACCATTTTCACATCCACCACAACTTCCTTCACAGCCATCTGAACCACATTGTTTACCGTCACAAGAAGGCTCACAAATTAATTCATCAACAATAGTAAATGTTGCATCTAAGTAAGGTTCAGCGATAATATTACTATTATCTTCCTTCTTAACTACAATCTCACTAAAAGTAATTTCAGTTGATCCTAATTCTGCTGTAGCAGTAAAATTCAATCCACCTAATACTACAATATTTGTATAAGGAACAAAATAATCATTAAGTAAAGTTGGAAGGAGAGAATTTGCAGTAATTGTAACTGTGTTTCCATCAATAACTTGATCAACAACATCTAATTCTGCTGAAAATACCGGATTATCAGGATCATCTTCAGAAACAATAAAATGATGTTCAAAACCATTGTATGTTAAAAATTGCGGATCATATGTAAAACTAAAAGTGAAAAGTTGACTGTCAGAGTCTTCAGAATCACCTAAATTTGCACCAACATAAAATATTTCTTCAGAGTTCGTTAACACTTCTTGATTATCTGAAATTGGAATTCCTGCAGTTCCAGGAGTTAAAGCATCAACATCATAACCAATAGCCTTACCAACAAAGTTTGGACCAAAGATAACTAATAAGGATAATATAGCTAAAGCTACAATGGCAACAACAGAAATAATTATAGGTTTCTTGTTTGTTTGTGTTTTATCCGAAACATTGTTACTAAAGGTAACTTTTGGTTCAGAATAAACATTAGAATTTATTAATGGTTTACTATTACTTACCTCTTTACGGAGTCTATTGACTTTATTTCTCCTTATTGGAAGTTTAGTACCACTCGTTTTTTTCCCAACCTTTTTCTTTTGTTTTGCCATTTTTAATCTCTTAATTAATATATTCATTGTGCACTTCCCAAAGGAATGCGTTTAAAGTTTCTAAGCTTACAGATAATTTATCCATAATTAAATCGTGATATGCTGCTTTATGTGCTTCAGAAAGAAAATCATTTGCATCCACCACACCATCTTGATTGAAATCTCCTGCTAAGGCACATACAGATTCACCAGAACCACTATTATATAATATATCAATTTGTTCTTGAGTTAGTAAAGTATCAAAGATTTGAGGATTGTAAATTAAACCTTCATAATGATTTTCATCCCCACCATTATCCGCTCCAAGAGTTAGATCATAATCGTTAGAAACATCTCCTGAAGACTGAGTTCCAGTTTTGACCACATAACCATCAACATAAATCTTTATTCCAGTAGTTAAATCATCTGCATCTCTCATTGCTACAACATGGTGCCATCCATCTTCATTATAAGTTAAATCCGTTGTGGTGTCCCACAGATACCACAAATCTGGGTCTGAAATAATTCGACTACCCTTGAAGTTAATTTTTCCCTCACTTCCAGTATAACCTAAACTTAATGCCCAACCGCCAAGTGCAGTGTGTTGATGATCTCCAATAATATGTGGGCCCCATGTGCCTTGAGTAGTCTCTTGATCAGTTTTAATCCAAACAGAAACTGAAAAGTCTCCTGTAGATTGGGGATGAAAATCAGCACCTAGACTTTCATAATTAGTTCCATCAAACACGTTACAAGTATCACAATATTCGTTAGTACAAGTTAAAACAACGGGTATTAAAACACAATCCCCAGCAATTAATTCGTATCCTTCATTACAAGCAATTTCACAATCAGGACCGCTAGCAACACCATTCTCAACAAGATCACAAGATTCTTCAATAATAATTGTTTTTCCGTCAAGCCAAGTATGTACCATACTTGCCATTATGCTATTTGTACCTGGTCGAGTGATATAAATGTTAAAATATGTTAATTCTAAGATTAAAGGATTTACAACCGAAGCGGAAAAGGTTTTAGAATAAGTGTCCTCACCCAAAACATTTCCAAGTTCATCTTCCAAAGTAACAGTTACGATATTGTTAACAGGAGCGGTTAACTGTAGGATGTAAGTTCCTGCAACCACACCAGGGTTAAGGACAATATCATTTATTTCATAAAAGGTTTGGTATTTACTTCCAATCGCAATATCAGAACCATCTCCAACAAATACAGCTTCTCCAGCAAAGTTACCTTGCATCATAGGAACAAAAACTAATCCTGCGATAATAAGAATAACTACAGAAATGCCTGCGATAAGCCAAACTTTATGTGAATCTTCCATCTATATCAATACACCTTTTTTTTATTAATATATTAGTAACTTTTTTTCCTTTATATATTTATCGATAAAGCAAGAGAATAATAGAGGTCAAAACACCAGTAAGAAGTAAATAATACTCGCGTTTCCAATTCTAAATTCTTAACGAACATATCTATTGTAGACTTCCCAAAGGAACGCGTTTAAATCATTTAATCCTTGATTGGCCCTGTTTGAAATTAAGTTCTGATATTTCTGCCTTTCATATTCTTGATCAAAATCACTAGCATTAACAACATCATTTTTATCAAAATCTGCGATAAAACAACCGTCATTTTCAACAACACCAATAGAATTAGGACAAGCATCAACAGAATCAAGAATACCATCACCATCAGAATCTATAGAAAGTGTACAAACAAAATTATTTTCATCACAAACTAACCCAGGCCCACAATAACCATCATTAATACAAAATTCATTCTCTTCTGAAAGTTCACCAATACAAGTATTAGGTTCACAATCTGAATCAAAACAACATTCCCCAGAAATACACCAAGAATCAGAAATACAAATTGAACCGACGGCCCCAGCACTACAAACATTGTAAGTGAGATGACAAATCCCAGAACTACATTCTGTATAATCAGTACATGATTCACCAAGGTCTTTTAAGTCATCAGACACAATCAATCCAGAATATTGATCACACCTATGATTATTAGTAAATTCACTACAATCATAACTATTAGAATCATAATTATAATCACAAAAATTTGCACTATCAAAATAGTTGGATAATAAGAATGGTTCTACCATGTCAAGTCCAGAGTCAAATTTAATATCTAAGTTCCCATTATCGCAGATGTACGTACTTTCAATAGACAAACCTTCAGCAATAGAAAATTCTACATCATCAAAAGGCCCAGAAGATGATGAAAATATTCCAACATAATTATTATTGTAAAATAACCCTTCTTTAATATAACTATTATCAGAGTGGATTTCAACACCGTAATTATTTCCAGAAGCACTAATATTAGTTAACTTAACTCCATTAATTGAATTTCCAGAACTATCCTTATCTTTAACGTAAACTCCACGATCAAAACCTTTGATTAAACAGTTCTTAAGTTCAACACCACTCTCGCCAATTACAATCCCGTCAAATTTAGGAACACTTTCCCTTGAACTAATCGTATTCCCAGCACAATCTAATGTAATTCCAGGAGAGGTTATGCCAAAACATTCTAACATATTATCAATCTCAGCATCATCAGTTAAATTATAAGTTTGATCTTCGACCCATCCACAAGTTTTAGGATTCCCACAGTTTGACAAATTGAAATCTGAATCTGGACAATCTTTACATTCTCCATTCACACAAAATTGATCACTACAATCATTTTCAACTTTAATTAAACAACCATCAACCATTTTACATTCCCAAGAAGCAGTACCACTATTACAACCAGTTTCATCAAGAACACATTCATTGATGCAAGAAGTAGAAACACAAACTCCATTTTCATAAGCATACCCTTCCTTACAAATAAATTCACATTTAGTTTCTTCAGTACAAGATTCAACTAAAACTCTTGGACTAGATCCAAATAAGAAATGATCATAAGGACATAATTGAGAATTTTTTGGAGCACCATCAGTACATAAACCATTATAACTCACACAATTACCAGACTGACATTCTTTATCTTGAGTACAACTTCCACAACTTCCACCACAACCATCTGAACCACAAGTTTTTCCATCACAAGAAGGTTGACAAACACAAATGTTTTCTTCACAAATTTCACCAGTACCACAAACACCATTTAATGACCCACAAGGATCGCCACAATCATTTAATCCGCACTCCTTTCCATTACAAGAGAAATCACAAGGATGGTTTGGACAATTGTTAACAAATAATTCGCTTTTTGTGGTACCATAAAGACGACCACTAGTTTCAACGACACAAAATTTTGCTTCTTCTAACGATGGAGGAAAATCATCCCATTCACCGTTCTTGGTTGTAGGACAATTAGTATTGAACCAACTATACATCAAAAATTTGCCAGAAGAAACACCCAAAAAATGAATACCCCCACCATTTAAAACTAAAGGAATTCCATTGTAAACTCCCAAACATTCCTTACCTTCAATAGATGATGCCAAAGGTATGGGCGAGGCCATACCCAAAATTCTTTTTTTACAAAGACTTTCTGCTCCGACTAAAACACCCCCTCCATCAACACTACAATAATTCAGGGGATTAAAAGCAATACATTTTCCTTCATCACAATTACTACTTCCAGTACAAGTGCCACAACTTCCACCACAACCATCTGAACCACAAGTATCCCCATTACATTGAGGAGTACATGTTTCTAAACTTCCAAAAGTTTCACAAGAATTATCATACAAAGGTACAAATCTATCTTTCCCAGAGTCAATACATTTTTTAGCTTCGTCTATCGTTAAGGGTACGTGGTAAGTGCTATAAGAGGTAGTATATTCTTTCCACCCATTAGTATCTGAGGGCGAAGAATAATAACCAGGACAATTTTCTGCCCATAAGGAAGAGCCAAGAATAAATCCGGAAGAAGAAGAAATGGGAAATGTATAAAAATTCTGTGAAGAGGCTTTAATTATTGGAACTCCTTTGTAAACAGAATTACATTGGTAAGACTTAACATTGTTTAAACCACTTAAACCAGTTTCACCAATTCTTTGAAAACAGACACTATCTACAGTAGTAGAACCAACCGAAACACCATTGCCTTCTATGATACAAGAATCAACAGATTCAGAACTATCATCTTGAGCAAATTCTAAATTGTAAAAATTAAAATTATCTTTTCCAGATTCTATGCAGGCCTTAACTTTCTCAATATCGTTAAGGGCATCATATTGTAAATTCAAGTTAGGACATTTAGATTTCCATATTGTTTGACTAGTGATTGAATTAAATTCTTGCCCTTCTTCAGTATGTTTAGTATTAATACCAAACAGAAAATTTCCAGTAGTTGATGATTTAATAATTGGAACTCCAGAGTATACCCCAAAACACAAACCATCGCTAAAAGTAGGATTAAAGATAATCGTACTGCTGGGCGTTTCAACATCATAAGCTCGATTAGCACAAACACTATCTCCTAAGAATCTACCAACAAGAATTGGAGGATCTTCTAAAACAAATTGTCCTTCATACTTAATTGCTTGACCAGCAAAATTACCTTGCATCATTGGAACAAAGACCAATCCAGCAATGACAAGAATAGCTATAGAAATACTTGCAATAAGCCAAACTTTATGTGAATCTACCATCTATCTCAGTACACCTTCTTTTAATATAGAATAAGTAACTTTTTTTCCTTTATATATTTATCGCGATTATAAAAAGAAAAGAGAGCTAAATAATTACTTTAAACAAACGATTTATGAAATTAATCAGCATATTGGTTACGCACTTCCCATAGGAATGCGTTTAAACTATTTAATCCTTCATTTAGTTTATCCTTAATTAGATTGTGATATTGTGCTTTATAATCAGGACCTTCAAAATCCTTATTATCAACAACACCGTTCCCATCAATATCTACACTAAAACAACCACCATTTTTACAATAAGAAGCTACTGTGGAACAAGTCTGCATGTAACAATCTTCATCTGCACAATCTATATTCCCATCAAAATCATCATCAATTCCATTACTACAATCTTCAGGAATAATTTCCACACCGCTACCAGGATTGTTATAAATTTGTAAAACTTCATCATTAGTTAAAGCCCTATCAAAAACAACAACTTCATCAACTAACCCAGTAACATTATAATTTGCACCAATAGAACCCATTCTTCGATTATAAACAGAATAAATTAAACTTTCGGAAATAATTGTGTCCTTAGTGTAATAACCGTAAGGAGAAGAAAAGTCCTCTTGAAGAACACCATTGATGTAAGTTTTTTTAATTTCCCCATCAAAAGTAAAACCAACGTGGTGCCACTCCCCATCATTTAAGTTTAAATTACTTCCATGATCTGAAACATATCGTGTAAGTGTCGCATCAACGTTTATACCAGTTCTCAATTTCCCCACATAACTAACACTAATTTCCAAACTGGTTGGGCCAAGAATAACTTGCCAACCTGTTGGAGAACTGGTACCAGTATACTTGAACCAAGCAAACGCAGAAACCTTGTCAACATAACCAAGATCCCCATTTGTAATATCAATATAGTCGCCATTGCCATCAAAACTTATGGCTTTTCCTACAATACCACCATTCTCTACCCTAGTTGCACCAGTAATTGTTCCAAAATTATCATTTCCAGAAACATCTAAAACATTATTACCATCTCCTTCAAAGCCCCAATAAGCGACTGCCCCATCCAAAGGTGAAGAAGTATCTTCACCCTGAGAGGTACCCCGAACCATTGGGATAGAGACTAATCCTGCAAGGAAAATAATAAAAATAGAAATACTTGCAATAAGCCAAACTTTATGTGAATCTACCATCTATCTTAGTACACCTTTTTTAATAGTAGAATAGTAACTTTTTTTCCTTTATATATTTATCGCGGTTATAATGGGAAAAGTCTATTAAAGTAATTAGAGAAAAAAGTGCGCCACGGGCTGGGTAATGAAGCCAATTCAACGTCATAACAATGCTTTTGTATTAATGTTACTAGGAAAGGTTTTAGGATTTAAAAATGTGGTGTATTTTGTTGATAGTTTGTTTCAATTTCTTATACCCTAGCAAATCTTAGTTTTATTTTTTAACTTTATTTAGCAAGTATTCTAATTTATTCAAAAACCCTTTTACATCTACAAAATAATTAGGGTATGCTTTTTCCAAATCACTGATGTTATTTGCACTTACTAAAACCACATCAAATTCTTTTCGGTTTTCAATTTTTTCTTCACTAATCTGATACTGTGCTAAGGCCTTTTCTTGTTGCTCTTTAGTATAAGCACGGATTACTAATTGTTGACGATCAGTATCTAATTCCAATAAAAAATAATACCCTTGTCCTTGTTTTTTCATTGATCTAATTGTTTCAATAGACTTTGCCCAACCAATCATTTTATCCAACACACATAATTCTGATTCCAATTCTTCAATCTTTTTGTATAGCTCTTCTTTGGAATAAGAAACATCTGGAACTCTTTGCCGATATTCCATTATGGCAAAGGCACAACTTACAAGTCTAAAAAATTCTTTCCATTTCTCTAACCCTTCACCAAATTTAATGGCCTGACCAGTGAAATTATCAACTACCTCTAAAGAAGTAGCCCAGATGTGTTGTAACTTTGACCTGATTTGTATTTCAATTAAGAGACCATTAAAAACTTCCTTTCCCTTCTTTTGACTTTTATATTTGTAGATTACATGAATTCCTCGGTAACCATCTTTTTTTGGATTTGCGATATAATCATAAACTCTAACTTTCTCATGTTTCAAATCACCTTTAAGATAATATTTGTCATAAAATTGTTCACAGAGTTTAGAGTTAGACAAAACTACACGGCAACCACCAATATCTTGCATTCTAGAGAATTTCATAGTTGGTTTCTTTCCATCATAAGACCTTCCTAATTTTCTGAGTATAGATCTAACTCTTTTAAGTCTACCACCAGTTATTGAATTCTCATCAATTCTTTTGGATACACTTCTAAGCCTTTTTTTGAAAATATGGTTTGGATAATCATGACTAGCTCTCCAGTTGTTTAGGATTAAAAAAGCTTCTTTTTTATCTTCCTTTGATGCGTTTAAATCTATTAATATCTTCCCTGCCCAATCTACCTTAGATTTGCTATAAATGGGTTTTGTCCAGCTCATAACAGTGAAGAATAGTGTCGCATTACTTAAAGTTTCCTGTTTTGGGCAGTTAAATTTATAGCTAAAATGAAGACCTTTGAGAAAATTAAGGAGTTTTGGGCAGTTAGTTGTAAAATCGCAAATTTAGGTAATCAAAGCCCCATTTAATTGATTTTAGAAAATGCTAGTTTTGGGCATTAGATTTGAAGCTAAAACCAATACCTTTTAGAGAGTTGTCTGATTTTGGGCTCCTGAAACGCTAAGTGTCAAGTTGCGCGGCAGACATTTTAGTTTAAATCCTGAAAAAAAAAACCTAACATTCTAGAATTGAAAAAGTGCGCCACGGGCCGGACTTTCAAGCTCGAAGGGTTTGAACCTCCTAAGACATTTGAACCGGCGATCCCAAAGGGACTAGATGTTTACGTAGATCCAGTTCTCATTTTTTGTCATTGACAACATTAAACTGGTGCTGAAATAGCAATCTAGCGCAATACCAGACTATGCGACCATGGCACTATTGCATGTTTAGGTTATATTCACTTAATTCATTTTTAAACTTATCGGAAAAGAAATCACTGGGAAAATATCACTTTACTTTTTTAAGTCTCTCCATAAGTCCAAAGGATTCTGAATCAAATCTTGAAAAGGCAAACCATTTCTTACCCAAATCCTTTAATGATGCACCAAAATGATAAGTTTGATTATCAATTATTAAAAAACGATCATGCGATTCAGTAAAATGTTTAATCTCAATTTTAGCATGTTGAGAATTATACTTCCCCAAATCCAATTCTAGTTGCTTAGAACTTTTAGTGTAAATTACAACATCAACATTTTCTTTCCTTTTAGAAAATAACGTAAGCACAGAATCATCAACGTAATTATCAACTAATAGAATTGAGTTCTTTGCACTTCTTATGAGATCTGAAACAAAACTATGAGCGTCAAAAATTTGTCCATTAAAAAATATCTTTTTATTCGGCTTAATATCTTTACTTTCTATAGCATTAAATACCTGCTCAAACTTTCTATCGTGCTCTAATTGTTTTAACTCTACTTTATCTAGCCGTTGAAATAATAATGCATTTGAAGAAATAAACTTTCTCATAGATACAAAAGCTCGCATAATATTAATATTCATTTGAATTGCAATATCGTTGTTAAGTACACTCGAAAGATTTGCAACCCCTTGTTCTGTAAAAGCGTAAGGAAGTGCCCCGCCCAAATGTTTTTTAGAAGGTATCACATTTTGTGATACCAAGATATTGACCTCTTGATCAGTCAGAATCAACATAAAATCTGAAGGAAATCTTTTCATGTTTCTATTAACAGCCTGTTTTAAAGACCTTGTTTCGACACCATAGAATTCTGCTAAATTTCTATCTAATATAACGTGTATTCCTCGAATAAAATGGATTTTTGCACCAATTCTCTTTGAGATCTCAATTTTCCCCATAATTAATATACTGATTTACCCATTTATATACTTTGTCCGAACCTGTCCAGTGACCAGTGGCTAAAGAAATCTTTAAATAAATCCTAGTAATCACAATGATATGGAAAGCCGAGAGATATCAGAATTTATTCAATTGTTTAAACCAGAAAGTTGTGTTTTTGTAATTTCTGTTGATGAGAATAACAAGCCAAGCGGAATGATTGCTGGTTGGAATATGCGTTGTTCTTCTGATCCACCATTATTTGCAGTTTCTTTACAGAAAAAAGGAAACACACAAAGGCTAATCAGGCAGAGTAAAGAGTTTGTCATTGCAGTTCCAAATAAAGCACTAGAAGAAGCATTATTAGTTTTTGGAAGTAAGCATGGCAATGAAGTTGACAAATTTAAAGAAACAGGATTAAAAACAGCGGAAGCAAAAATGATTAAAGTCCCATTAATCAAAGATGCCACCTTAAACTTTGAATGTAAATTGCATAAAGAAGTTGAAGCTGGTGACCATATTATTTTTATTGGCGAAGTTGTTTATGGCCATAAAAATGAAAATAAGAAAGTTTTGTTGAATTTTGGTAGAGATAAAGAAGGCAATAGGTTGTTTAAAGAATACTAAACAACTTCTTGAAGTCAGCTTTCATCTTTCTCTTAATATTAGAATCTTTCAAAGCTTCAGAAGGACTATAAGTAACAAAATATTTTTTATCAATCACTTTACCATGTAATTTAGAAACTTCTCCACCACCAAAAATAGACTTTAATGCCAAATCCCCCATTAAAACAATTAATTTCGGTTTAATAATTGCAATTTGTAAATCTAACCATTCTTCCTTACAAGTTTTTAATTCTCCAAGCTTAGGTTTACGACCACGTTTAGGATGGCATTTACAAGCATGAGTAACAAAACATTTCTCTCGATTTAAACCAACGATTTCTAACATGTCATTAAACAAATCTCCAGAAGGCCCAATAAATGGTCGACCAAGACGATCTTCTTCCACCCCAGGAACATCGCCAATAAACATTACTTTTCCTGAACCTTCTCCAGGAATGGCTAAGGTTCTTCCATCCCACAAAGGACAGGCAGTACAACGACGAATTCCTTCTGCCAAATCATAAAGTGTTCTCATTTTTTATAAATTAAATTCTCCTCTTACTTTTTCAAGAGAGTGAGTTTTTCCGTCTTTCACTTCTTGTTCTGCAATTTTGATCAATTTTTTAGTTTCTTCAGAAAGTTCATTAGAATCATCTAGTAAACTTAAGATTTTTCGAAAGTATTTTCTAAAACAAAGTAAGCTCTTCATTCTCCTTTCAGTTTTCTCCACGGCCAAAAGATAAAACGAACTGCTGCTGCAAATACTAAGAAGACCAGAAACGCAATCATACCAATAGTAAGCATGGTTCCAGCAAGAACATCTGCAATAATACCATCAAAAACTTTTATCATTAAATACCAAAATAAATTGTAAGCAACTAAAATAATTCCCACAACCCATAAAATAATTTTTATTAATCCCATTTTATTCCTCTTTGGTTCTAATTCCCCGTTGTTCTACAACAACCAACGAGGAATGACCAGAAATCCACCAAAATTAGGATTTCTCGTTTACTTGTTAAATAGTTTGGATTCTAAAACTTTTCTACAATCTTTGCTTCCACAATTACAGTTCATAGTTATGAAAGGAACAGTTTCATCAAGATAATTACAAGTGATTTCTTCACCTTCTTTAATATCTTTGATAGCAGTATCATAGCCTTCAATGTTTTTAATATTGGCGTTACAAGAATGATTCATAAACTGCGAAGGAGAAAAGTACAAATTGCCATCAAGAACCATTTTCTGTTGTCCTTCAGATAATTTGGAATACTCTTCCTCAGACACTTTCCTTGAACAAGAATCCCAACGTAAAACAACCTCTCCAGAATTAAAGTTGCGACTAGCAAAGATTCCTTTTCCATGTATTCTTGAATTTGAGATTTTTATAGTCATTTTATGTTTTTATTTGCCGATTATTATTTACTAAATATCTATTAACACCTTCGCTTTCCAAATGCCCTTTTCTTTCTTAACTTCAAACTTGTGCATTGTAATGGCCTTAACATCAACCTTTTGTTGATGTTTCTCACGATCAATCTTTTCACCAAAAGCTTTACAGTTCATTACAAACATCTCATCTTCCTCAGAAACTTTAATTTTAAACTTTGAAAAGATTAATTGTTCTGCATCTTTATGAAAAAGTAAATCATCTAAAAAATCAAATAGCAAGTATTCAACGTTTTTATTTTCTCCAGTAATTTCCTTTTCAACTTCTTGAGAAACGTTCTTTAATTCAATTTGAGATTCCTCTACAGCCATCCCACATTGTTCAAACAATTCTCCTAAAGTAGAAGCTTCTGCTTGAAACAGAATATCCGCAGTATGTTCAATGTACTTTCTTTTTGCAACCATTATTGAATATAATGCGAGTAATTGTTAATAAACCTTACTATATAAACTTAAACAAAAGTTGCTCCAATCCAAGCACCAAGGTAGTAAGTTATAATGATTACTATTAACGTAAGAACCAAATGTTCAAGGATAATCTTCCAAGGATTTGTTTTCTGTTTCTTAGCCAAGTTATAATTAAAAATACTTAACAAAAGAATTCCCCAACCAACACTAACAAGAACTGCAGTAGATAGATCAAACAATAAAATAGGAACTAAAAATGTTAATGCAAAAATAAATTTTGTTAAGAATGTAGAGATTGTAGATTCCCAAACTTCTTTGTGAGAATATTTATTTTCTGTTTCAACAGAAACATGAATCCCCATTGCATCTGAAAGTGCATCAGCAATTGCAATCATTAAAACTCCACCAATAACAACCATTCGGGAATGTGTGCTAGCATTTAATCCCACCATAAGACCAAGCGTAGTAATAACTCCTGATGTTAAACCATAACTAAACCCCTTTTTGATTGAATCTTTCATTGTTCTTAATGTTGAAGATTATTTATGAATTATAAAAACTTATTCTTTTAACAACACAGCCTTAATCCTTCTTACACCAGCAGATGAACTTTCTTCTTTTTTAATTTTAAACTTTCCTAGTTCAGAAGTATTGTGAACATGTGGTCCCATACAAATCTCTTTGGAATAATCTCCAATAGTATAAACAGAAACTCTCTCTGGGTACTTTGCCCCAAATTCTCCGTGAGCACCAGCTTTAAGAGCATCTTCAGTTTTCATTTCTTCACGAACAACTTCCATCTTTGCTTGGATAACTCTGTTAACTTCATCTTCAATCGCTTGCTTTTCTTCTGCAGTTAATTTCCTATCAAAGTTAAAATCAAACCTCAAACGATCGGGAGTAATGTTACTTCCTCTCTGAGCAATGTCTGGATTCTTCAAAACTTTCTTCAAAGCTTCATTCAATAGATGTGTAGTCGTATGTAATTTAGTAGTCTGTTCAGAATCGTCTGCTAATCCACCTTTAAACTTCTGTTCTGCTCCTTTTCTAGAAAGTTCCTGATGTTTGTTGTATTCTTCTTCAAATGATTTAGTATCAACTTTTATTCCCTTTTCTTCTGCTAACTCTTCAGTCATCTCTATTGGGAACCCATAACTTTGGAATAATAAGAATGCATCAGTTCCATTAACATCTCCTTTCTCTGCCATTCGTGAAAACTTAGTCAAACCTTTTTCTAAAGTAACTTTAAATTTTTCTTCTTCCACATTTAAGCCACTTAAAATCTTTTCTTGATTCTGTTTTAACTCAGGATAAGATTCAGAGTAATCCTCAACAATTACTTCTGCTAACTTAGAAGTAAAGCTTTCTTCAATACCCAATACTTTTCCTAAGCGAATAGCTTTTCGGATTAATCTTCTAAGTATATAACCTTGATCAACATTTGAAGGCGTAACACCATTCTCATCACCCATTAAGAAAACAGCTGCTCGA
>Ga0233437_1003374_pt1 | contig 21167 bp, 7 predicted proteins | sample SI_122_August201_FD_182714 | JGI IMG/M metagenome (GOLD analysis project Ga0233437, IMG submission 182714) | Seawater microbial communities from Saanich Inlet, British Columbia, Canada - SI_122_August2016_200_MG | ecosystem: Environmental > Aquatic > Marine > Inlet | place: Canada: British...
TCGGTTATGAATCTTGAAATTATAGTTGCTCCAACTGCTTATGCAGGTGAAGATGCAACAATTATGGAAGGAGAAGCATATTATATATACGATGCTACTGCTTCAAATTATGAATCGCTTGAATGGTCAACAGATGGAAGTGGATATTTTGATGATCCTAATACTCTAAATCCAACTTACTTTCCCGGTTCAGGTGAAACAGGTACGGTTGTATTGAGCCTTAACGTTGATGGATTTACACCATGTAGTATAGTTTATTCAAGTATGAATCTTGAAATAATAGGAGGAGGATATCCATTAAATATCGGATACCAATTTGTATCATCACGAATTGTTCCATATTCTCCTAATATGTTGGATGTTTTGGCTAATAATCTTGAAAATATTGATTTTGTAAGAAATTCTGCCGGACAAATGCTAAGGAAAATCGGGCCGATTTGGATAAATTCCATTGGTGACTGGATAACCACCGAAGGTTATTTGTTTAGAATGATTAACCCGGATTTGTTAACGATTTATGGTTCGGCAATTGATCCGCAAACCCCAATTGGTTTGGCATTAGGTTATCAGATGATAAGCTATTTACCTGCACTTCCAATTAATACTTATGACGTCTTTTTAGATGTTTTAAGTAATCTTGCTTTTGTAAGAAATACAGCCGGCTTAATGTTCCGTAAAATTGGCCCTGTATGGATAAATGGTATAGGAGATATGCAAGCCGGTGAAGGCTATCTTGTAAAAATGAATGCAGACGATGTTCTTATTTATCCTGAGACAACAGATAATTTATTCGCATTAAAAACCCCAATTTCCGAACATTATAAAGTCTTTGGCGGCAATCCTTACGACCCTGTCTGGTCAATTTATTTTGAACAGGGTGTTCTAAACATAGGTGATGAAATTGGAGTTTATGATGGAGTAGTACTTGCCGGAGCAGGAATTGTAGTTTCTGAAAATATTCTTGAAAATTCAATTCCTGTTTTCAGTAATCTGTATGAAAGTGGTAATTATCCTATTTTTAAAATTTGGAATAAAAATGAAAACGAAGAATTTTTATTAACTGATTATTCATATATAAATCCTTATGGAGATGCATACATGGAAGAAATTTTCCCCGAAACAGACGGAGAATATAGCATGTTAAATTTTTCTATTACAGGAATATCAGATAATTTCAAACATGCTTCAATAACAATTTATCCAAATCCATCCAATGGAATATTTAATATTTCAATGGAAAGAGTAAGTGGTGATTTACAGTGTAAAGTAATAGATTTAACCGGAAATGAATATCGTAACTTTGAATTTACAGGAATAAAAGGATTTACAATAAAACAACTTGACCTGAAAGAACTACCTGCAGGAGTTTATTTTGTAAGCTTTACGAGTAGGAATTTATCTAAGGTTGAGAAGATTGTAATTAATTAGAGTTTACTCATAAACATATAAAGGCACGAATTTCACAAATTTACACTAAAGTTTTTATGCCGCTAATTCGCTAATAATATTCGCGTTTTAGCGGCATTTTTTTTCGATTGGCAGCCCACCGAAACTTTAGGATAGGTGGTAATTGATTGCCTGCCCACCGTTACGATAAAATCGGAATTAGTGCAAGTAGGTCATTGGTTTTCAATCAAAAATCATCAATCAAAATAACCTGTCAGATTTAATTAAATTTGGCAGGTTATTTTTTCCATATTTCCCATATATAGCAATTCAATAAGTAATTTTCATTAATATTGATTAGTTGCTATTTTTTATATCTTTACATCAAATTTTGTATCTTCTTCTATGAAAAAAATAATTCTAATATTTATACTTATCCCGGGCATTATTGTAGCTCAAAGCAAGGTAGATAGCCTTCAAAACCTTTTGGAAACTTCAACAGGAAATGAAAAATTTGATATACTGTTAAAACTTACCGAAGTACTAAAAAAGCAAGAGCCGGAGCAGGCTATCCAATATATAAATGAAGCTTTAAAAATTGCACAAAATCTGCATGATAAAACTGGTCAATCAGAATGTTTTGATTTCCTTGGGAAAATTCATCACAAAAAAGTTAATTATGATTCGGCTATCTTTTATTATGAAAAAGCACTTGATAACAGGCTTAAGAATAATGATCAACAAAAAGTTACGGAATACTATGATGTAATTGCTAAATGTTATTTTAACCTGGGAGATTATAAAAACTCAATGGAATACAATAACATGGCCTTAATACTAAACCAGAAAACAGGAAATCGAAAATTAGAGGCTAGAATTCTTTCTAACATAGGACGCATATATAGTACAACAGGTGATTTTGACAAAGCAATAGAATTATATCACAGGGCTTTAAAGATCAGTGAACAGCTTGATGACGGATATAATTCAGCATTAACTTATCATCGAATCGGTAGTATTTATTGTAGTATTGAAAACTATTCCAAAGCAATGGAATACTATATTAAAGCCTTGAAAATAAGAAATGAAATTGATGATAAAAACGGAATTGCAGGATCCCTGAATAATATTGGCAATATTTTAAAATATACAGGCAAATACGATTCCGCTTTGATTTATTATCAACAAGCCTTGGAAATGAATAAAAAATCGGGAAATTTGAAATGGCAATCCTTCAACCTTAATAATATCGGAGCTATTTACAAGGATAAAGGGAAGTATGATGAAGCACTCCCTTACTATTTTCAATCTTTAAAGATAAAAGAAACAATAGGAAATAAAAAAGGGATTTTGTGGACATTGAGCAATATTTCCACTTCTTATGCTTTTCAGGGTAAATATAAACCTGCAATTGAATATTACATCAAAAGCCTTGAGCTGGCAAAAGAGATCGGTTTAAAGGAACAGATTCTCAATTCATATAAAGATATGGCAGAATTATATTCAATGGCTGGAAATTATGAAAAAGCTTTTGAATACAGCCGTATGTATCATTTGATGAGGGATTCAGTATATGGTGAGGAAAAAATCAAAATCATCGAAGAAATTCAAACAAAATATGAAACCGAAAAAAAAGAAAAAGAAAATGAGATATTAAAAAAAGATGCAAAGATTAAAAGTAATATACAGTTGATACTGATAATTAGTGTTACAGCTTTTATTTTTCTTTCTATTCTATTATTTTTCTTATTTCGAATAAAAAATAAATCATTTATTAAAAATAAAAAATTACTTGAACAGGAAAGAAAACTTAATGATTTGGAAATTAATAATAAAGAAATTGAGAAGGAGCGATTAAAAGAACTGGTTTTTGCCGAACAACAAATAAATAATTTACAAAAAGAAAAAATCGAACATAGAAACAGGGAGTTATCTACTTTAACGCTTCATATTCTTAATAAAAATCAAATTCTTTCCGAAATAACAAGCGGGCTTCAAACAGTAAAAGGTTTTGATAAACAAGAACAAAAAACAATTTCCAATATTCAAAATATAATAGATGGCAATAAAGTATTAGATCAGGATTGGGAACAATTCAAGAAGCATTTTGATGAAGTACATAAAGGATTTTTTGAAAAACTCGAAAATAATTATCCCGACCTTACTCAAAATGATATAAAACTTTGTGCTTATATACGTATAAAACTAAACACAAAAGAAATTGCCAGAATGTTGAACGTTACAATTGCCGCAATTAACAAAAGTCGTCAACGCCTAAAGAAACGACTTGAATTGGATATTAAGCAAGATCTTGGAGAGTTTATTAGCCAGGTGTAATCATTTTTGATTTACAATTGATGATTGATGTGAAACCGCATAGCGGGAATTTGTTACCGGCAAAATCAAAAAATCCCCAATTTTATTAGATTCAAATATAAAGTTTATCATCTAATTGCATGAATCTAAATTTGTTCAATTATTGTAATTCGATGACAAAACATCAGTTGAACATACCATATTCCCAAAATTCCCCAATTCCCTTTATTTTCTAATCATTTTCTTGAAATATGACCATCATTTTCAAGAGTATTTTTTGCCTGTCCTATCAAATTATTTCCGATTTACAAGAAATTGTACTAATATTTAATTACACATAGTAAGTGTTATATTAGTTTAATGGCTTGTATTGATGAATTATAACAAATATTTTCATCTCTATTTTTATAAGAAAATATTAAATAATAAATCAGAAATTACAAATCAAAAATTCCAATTTTGTCCTACTATTGTCCTATATAAATAATTGCTATCAGCTAAATGCGGTGTTAATTTTACCGAACGAAATTTAAAATCAAATAAAAATTATTTGACAATGATGAAACATCTCGACATACTAATTATTGGAGATCTAAAAAATGCTGCATTTGCATTTTTAACAATAAGGGCAGCCAGCGAATATAATATTTCAGGCTTTGTAGGATACACTGTTGATAAGAATATTTTTATTGAAGCTGAAGGTTATGACCCACAATTAGAAAAATTTATTGAATGGTGTAAAAAAGAAAAATCCGGTGCTGAAATTAAAAATGTGATAATTAAAAATGGAAAGATAAAAAATTATAAAAAGTTTGAAATGAATGTAAATGAAATGGGAATATGAGATTAGAAATCGAACCTTTAACCCGCCTGTCCGCCGATCCGATAACTATTGGAATTAGCGAAGGAGTAAAACCTGAAACTATATAACAATGAACCAATGTAACAATTTTTTAAATAATTATAAACCTTAAAATTTATCAGAAATGAAGAAAGCAATTTTACTTTTTGTAACGTTTTTCATAGCCATGATTAGCTACTCACAAGTAGGGATTAACACTGATGGTAGTGATCCCGATGAGTCGGCCATTTTGGATGTTAAATCTACAACTCTTGGCTTATTGATACCGCGAATGACTGATGCAGAAAAAAATGCTATCAGTTTTCCTGCAACCGGACTGCTTGTTTTTCAAACAGATGAAGTTGCCGGATTCTATTTTAACAAGGGAACCCCTGTAAGCCCCGATTGGGTGATTATATCGGGTGATAATCTTGGAGATCACACAGCAACTGAAACTCTTGATCTGGCAAATAATAAGATAGTCAATTTAACAGAACCTACCACAAACACCGATGCTGCAACAAAGCAATATGTAGATAACAGCGGCGATAATCTCGGAGATCACACGGCAACTGAAAATCTTAATTTGGCAAATAACAAGATAATCAATTTAACAGAACCTAACGCAAATACTGATGCAGCCACAAAACAATATGTCGATAACAGTGGTGATAATCTTGGAGATCACACCGCCACTGAAACTCTAAATTTGGCAAATAATAAGATCATAAATCTAACGGAACCTACTGCAAACACCGATGCTGCCACAAAGCAATATGTAGATAATAGCGGTGATAATCTTGGAGACCATACTGCCACCGAAACTCTTGATCTGGCAAATAATAAGATAATAAATTTAACAGAACCAACCACAAACACCGATGCTGCCACAAAACAATATGTTGATAACAGCGGCGATAATCTTGGAGATCATACCGCCACTGAAACTCTTGATCTGTCAAATAATAAAATAATCAATTTAACAGAACCTATCGCAAACACCGATGCTGCCACAAAACAATATGTTGATAACAGCGGCGATAATCTCGGAGATCACACGGCTACTGAAAATCTTGATCTGTCAAATAATAAGATAATAAATTTAACAGAACCAACCACAAACACCGATGCTGCCACAAAACAATATGTTGATAATAGTGGAGATAATCTTGGAGATCATACCGCTACTGAAAATCTTGATTTGTCAAATAATAAGATAATAAATTTAACAGAGCCTACCGCAAACACCGATGCTGCCACAAAGCAATATGTTGATAACAGCGGTGATAATCTTGGAGATCACACGGCTACTGAAAATCTTAATTTGAATAATAATAAGATCATAAATTTAACAGAACCTACCGCAAACGCTGATGCCGCCACAAAGCAATATGTTGATAATAGCGGCGATAATCTTGGAGATCACACGGCTACTGAAAATCTTAATTTGAATAATAATAAGATTGTAAATTTAACAGAACCAACTTTAAACAGCGATGCTGCCACAAAACAATATGTTGATAATAGCGGTGATAATCTTGGAGACCACACAGCCACTGAAAATCTTGATCTGTCAAATAATAAGATTGTAAATTTAACAGAGCCTACCGCAAACACTGATGCAGCAACAAAGCAATATGTTGATGATAGCGGCGATAATCTTGGAGACCATACCGCCACTGAAACTCTTGATCTGTCAAATAATAAGATCATAAATTTAACAGAACCTACTGCAAACACCGATGCCGCTACAAAACAATATGTTGATAATAGTGGTGATAATCTTGGAGATCACACCGCCACCGAAACTCTTAATTTGAATAATAATAAAATAATCAATTTAACCGAACCTACCGCAAACACCGATGCTGCCACAAAACAATATGTTGATAATAGTGGCGATAATCTTGGAGACCACACGGCTACCGAAACTCTTGATCTGGCAAATAATAAGATAATAAATTTAACAGAACCTACCGCAAACGCTGATGCTGCCACAAAACAATATGTTGATAATAGCGGTGATAACCTTGGAGATCATACCGCTACTGAAAATCTTGATCTGGCAAATAATAAGATCATAAATTTAACAGAGCCTACTGCAAACACTGATGCCGCCACAAAACAATATGTTGATAACAGTGGCGATGATCTTGGAGATCACACCGCCACCGAAACTCTTGATCTGGCAAATAATAAGATTGCAAATTTATTGGAACCAACTGTAAATACTGATGCCGCCACAAAACAATATGTTGATAACAGTGGCGATGATCTTGGAGATCACACGGCTACCGAAAATCTTAAATTAAATAATAAATGGCTATCAAATGATGGAGGAAATGAAGGTGTTTATGTAGCTTCAGATGGAAAAGTCGGTATTGGAAAGGCAACACCTTCCACAAAATTAGATATTGCGGGTACGGTAACAGCCACATCATTTGTGGGCGATGGTTCCGGATTGACCGGTTTAAGCGGAGGTTCAAACATTATTGATCCTACCGGATTTACCAAAGTTGATGTAGGTAGCGGCGAAATAGAATTTGTAACATCAGACATGGATCAAATGGTATTGACATCAACAGGTCAGTTGGAGGTATATTGCCCAATGAAAATATTAAGCAGCACACCCGGCTACAATAAAGTACTGACCTCTGATTCTTATGGAAATGCCAGTTGGCAGCCATCGGGAAGTGGCGGCGGGTTTTCCGATATAATAATGGATGTTACAGGGTCTACCATAGTATCTGTAGGCACAGGCGAAATAGAATTTGTAACATCGTATATGCCACAGATGAATATTACTTCTATGGGACAAGTAGAGATTTATGCCGACTTGAAAATAGAGAGTGGCAACCCCGAATCAGGCAAAGTATTAACAACCGATGATTATGGTAATGCTTCATGGGAAACACCCTCAGGAGGCAGTGGCGGCGGTGCTTCCGATAAAATAATTGATTCTACCGGATTTACCAGGGTAGATGTAAGCACAGGCGATGTAATGTTCTACACCTCAGATATGGATCAGATGGTATTGACATCAACAGGGCAGTTTGAGATATATTGCCCCATGAAGATATTAAGTAATACCCCTGGCTACGGCAAAGTACTGACTTCTGATGCTTCCGGTAATGCTTCATGGCAAACTCCATCAGGTGGAGGTGGTGCTGTTGACGAAATTCGTGATGCCGACAATGATACCAAAATACAAGTGGAGGGCAGCTCTGATGTGGATGAAATCTGGTTCTATACTGCTGGAAATAATGTGATGAATATTAGCAATACAGGAAGAGTAAGTATAAGCAATGAAATCGAATTGGCTTCCACTACCTCAGCAACCACAGGGGTTATTTATAAAGGCGGGTATCGCTTTATTCACAATAACAGGGCATTGGGTACGGATGGAGCCAATACTTTTATGGGACAAGATGCAGGTAACTTTAATGATATGACCGGTAGTTCAAGTGATGCCAGTTATAATTCGGGTTTTGGTACCGGAACACTCAAAGACCTTACGACAGGAAAATACAACACGGCTACCGGTGCTTATGCACTCTATAACAACGAAACTGCCAACAACAATGTGGCTGTTGGGACTGCCTCCCTGCTTCGCGTTACAAGTGGAGGAAATAATACTGCTGTAGGTCAGAAAAGCGGGTATAATAACCTTACAGGAAGTGGTAATGTTTTTATTGGAAATGAGAGTGGTTATAATGAAACCGGCTCCAATAAACTGTATATTGACAACTCCAATACTTCAAGTCCTTTGATCTATGGTGATTTTAACACTAATGCTGTAATCCTCAATGGAACTTTACAAATAACAGGTGGGAGCCCCGGTATTGGTAAAGTACTGACCTCCGATGCCAATGGACTAGCAAGCTGGCAAGCTGGTGGAGGTGGTGGAGACAACCTTGGTGATCATACACTTACTCAAAATATGGTTACCGATGGTCATTGGATGAGCGCTGATGGAGATTCAGAAGGTATTATAATAGATAGCAATGGAAATGTAGGAATAAACACTACTAATCCCGGTGCCAGACTGGAGGTAAACGGACAAATAAAAATAAATGGTGGTACGCCAGCTAATGGGAAAGTACTAACCTCTGATGCCACTGGTTTAGCTAGCTGGCAAACCTTATCAGGTGGTGGTGGAGCTTCCTCAATAGATGATCTTTCCGATGCTGCCACTGATGCCACCAGCGTCTTTTTAGGGAATGGTGCGGGAGACTATGATGATGGTTCCAACAACAACACTTTTGTTGGTATTAATACAGGGAATTCAAATACTTCAGGAAACAAAAATACAGCTGTAGGATTTGAAGCACTATCTTCCAACCAGGTGGGCTTAGGAAATACAGCAATTGGTTATTGGGCTATGAATAAAAACATCAATGGATACACCAATACAGCAACCGGACAAGAAGCACTATACTCCAATACTTCAGGATATAATAATACTGCTGATGGCTACCAGGCTTTGTATTTAAATGATAATGGTTTTAACAATAGCTCCTCAGGATTTAAAGCATTGCATTCAAATATTTCTGGAGATAAGAATACTGCATTAGGTTCACAGGCACTACATGCTAGTTCAACAGCCAACAATTCAACTGCTGTTGGATACAGAGCGCTCTATTCCCAAACCGGGAATGCTCAAAATAATGATTTGAACAATACCGCCATTGGATATGAAGCACTTTATAATACAAATCCAACCTCAGAAACAACCGGAAGAAATAACGTAGCTATTGGGCATCGGGTTTTAAGAACAAATACAACAGGTTATTACAATACCGGTGCAGGCTACGAAGCTTTATTTACAAATCAGGGAGGGAAAAAAAATACTGCATTTGGCTCAAACACTTTATATACTAATTCTACAGGCAGTAACAACACTGCTTTAGGTTATAATACGCTTCATCTAAATACTGAAAGTTATAATACAGCAATAGGTAGCAGTGCACTTGAAAATAATACATCAGGATATAATAATACAGCAGTTGGCTCTCAAGCTTTAAGAGATAATACAGTTGGTGATTACAATGTTGCTTTTGGGTATCAGGCAATGGAAAATAATACAAAGGGAAATAATTCTATCGCCATTGGATACAGGGCACTTTCAACACAAACTGCTGATCCCACTGATGTTAACAATGACATTCACAATATCGCGATCGGTCATGAAGCCTTATACACAACAAATCCAACCTATGAAGGTAATGGACGACATAATATAGGGATGGGATATCAGACCCTAAGAGCAAATTCAACTGGATATCTAAATATTGGTTTAGGTTATCAAGCGCTCTTCAATAATACAACAGGTTATGGAAATAATGCAATAGGATATCGTGCTTTATGGAGCAATATTGACGGGTATGATAATATTGCCATCGGAGATGATGTTCTTTACAATAATGAAACTGGTAATTATAATATTGGTTTTGGAACTACTGCATTATACCGCAATGAATCTGGAGAAAGCAACATCGCTATTGGAAGGAAAAGCTTAAATAATAATCGAACAGGTGATCATAATCATGCAATTGGGTCATCTGCATTAGAAAGTAATACTTCTGGAAATCATAATATTGCAATTGGGTCATCTGCATTAGAAAATAATACTTCTGGAAATCATAATTTTGCATTAGGTAAAGCCTCACTTCTATATAACAATACAGGTTATAGTAATAAAGCAATTGGTGCAGGAGCTTTGTGGGCAAATAATGGTGGAACCAACAATATTGCTATAGGTGATAGCACCCTTTTCAATAATAATAATAAAAGTGGTAGTATAGCCATTGGAAATAAAGCCATGTATTACGCTTCTAATACGGAAAATAATAATTTTTCAGATAATATTGCGATTGGTACTGAAGCCTTAAGAGGAAGTACAAATCCTTCGAATAATGGTTGCTACCAAAACGTTGCTATTGGTGCATACTCCTCATGGTCAAATACTACAGGAAGATACAACACAGCTATCGGATATGAATCTCAATATTCAAATACTTCAGGAGAATATAATACAGCTATTGGTATTTTTTCACTTTTGGAAAATGAAACTGGAAGTAATAATACGGCAGTTGGTCGTATGGCATTGGACGGAAATACTTCAGGAACATTCAATATTGCAATGGGGGTTCATAGCCTTGGATACTATAATGGAGATAGTACAGTTGCAATTGGTAATAATTGTGCCCATAGATTATATGGTGGTGGTCAAAATGTATTTGTAGGTGATTGGGTTGGTGCTGGTTATAATGCAACAAATATTAGAGAATGTACCTTTATTGGTAATGAATCAGGTACACCCTATGATAATATTACGAATTCCACAGCTATAGGTTATTATGCAAATGTGAACACTAGCAACAAAGTAATTATCGGCAACGCAAGTGTTACTACCATTGGTGGTAATGCTTCCTGGTCAAACTATTCCGATAGAAGATTAAAAGAAAATATTGTTTACACCAATGATCTCGGTATTGAGTTCATTTCCAAACTTAAAACAGTTTCTTACAACTATATTGATGATAAGAACAAAAGACGCAGGGATGGACTCATTGCCCAAGACGTGCAGCAAACAATGGAAGAATTGGGCATTGAATTCAGTGGGCTCATTATAGATGCCGATTCAATGCAGACCTTGAACCTGAGTTATGTAGAGTTTGTGGTGCCGTTGATAAATGCGGTGCAGGAACAGCAGGTGATTATAGATGAACTGGAACTGAGAATTGAAAGGATGAAAGGATGGAAAGCTGAAAAACAGGAGATGGAAGCAAGGCTTAACAAATTGGAAACAATGGACACCGAAATAAAAGGACTAAAGGCTTTGGTGAAACAACTGGCAACAAATAATGATTTTGTTTCAAATAATAAATGATGAAGTCGGCAGTCAGCAGTTTGCAGTCGGTAGTCAGCAATTAATCTAAACGCAGAGTCGCAAAGATGTAGAAAGATCATTAGCAAAAATCAGCATAATCTGCGGGAAAAATATAAATAAATGAAAATGATATTGCCAAAACTTACAATACAGTTTGAAACGTTACAAATAGCATTGTCAATATTTACAATACCATTTGTCGCGTGGCATATAGCATTACCAAAGTTTACAATACCATTTGTCGCGTGGCATATAGTATTGCCAAAGTTTACAATGCCATTTGTCATGTGGCATGTTGCATTGCCAAAGTTTACAATGTCGTTTGTCGCGTGGCATATTGCATTGCCAAAGTTTACAATGCCATTTGTCGCGTGGCATATTGCATTCCCAAAATTTACAATGCCATTTGTAAGATTTAGAATTCTTAAAGTTGAAAGTTGTAAAGTTTATGCAGTCGGAAGACGAAAGACGGAAGTCCGAAGTTTGCAGTCGGTGATCGGAAGTTTGCAGTCAACAATTAATGACCCACCTACGCTAAAGTTTCGGTGGGCAGGCAATTGAATGACCAATGACCAGATAACCATGAAACCATGAAATAATTTTTTTATAAATATAAAATTCTATTAGAATGAAAAAATCAATTTTACTTTTTGTAACGCTATTTATTGCGTTAATGAGCTACTCACAAGTAGGGATCAATACAGATGGAAGTGATCCTGATGGGTCGGCTATGTTGGATGTTGAATCCACAACTTTGGGATTATTGATCCCGCGAATGACCGAAGCAGAAAAAAATGCTATCGTTTTACCTGCAACCGGACTACTTGTTTTTCAAATAGATGAAGTTACCGGATTCTATTTTAACAAGGGAACCCCCGTAAGCCCTGATTGGGTGATAATATCGGGTGATAATCTCGGTGATCATAAGGCCACTGAAAATCTTGATCTGTCTAATTTTAAGATAATCAATTTATCAGAACCTATCGCCGCCGGTGATGCAGCTACAAAGCAATATGTGGATAATAATAGTGGTGATAATCTTGGAGATCACACCGCTACTGAAACTCTTGATCTGGCAAATAATAAGATCATAAATCTAACCGAACCAATAGCAAACACCGATGCCGTCACAAAACAATATGTTGATAATAATAGTGGTGACAACCTTGGAAATCATACTGCCATTGAAAATGTTCAACTAAGCGGAAACTGGTTATCAAATGATGGAGGAGACGAGGGTGTATTCGTTACAACCGAGGGAGATGTTGGTGTTGGTACTATCTCTCCTACAACAAAATTAGATGTGGATGGAACTGTAACTGCAACATCATTTTCAGGTGATGGTTCAGGTTTAAGTGGTATTTCAGGCGACAATCTTGGAAACCATACCGCCACTGAAACTCTTAATTTGAATAATAATAAGATCGTAAATTTAACGGAACCTACCGCAAATACTGATGCAGCCACAAAGCAATATGTTGATGTAAATAGCGGTGATAATCTCGGAGATCACACGGCTACTGAAACTCTTGATCTGGCAAATAATAAAATAATAAATTTAACAGAACCTACCACAAATACAGATGCTGCCACAAAACAATATGTCGATAATAACAGTGGTGATAATCTTGGAAACCACATTGCAACAGAGAATGTTCAACTAACTGGAAACTGGTTATCAAATGACGGGGGATCAGAAGGAGTATATATTGCAGATAATGGATATGTAGGTATTAACACAAATACTCCAGGTTGTGAATTGATGGTTGAAGGTCATATTGTTTCCAGTGGAATGGTATTCGCATCAAAAGGATCAATTACTGAACCCACCTTCCGTTTTGGCCAGGGAGAAGAAAATACCGGTTTTTCAAGCCCAGTATATCAAACTCTTTCGGTTATTACTTATGGAATCGAAAGGATGAGAATTTCTCATAACGGTAAAGTAGGTATAGGTGTTTCAAGCCCTTCATCCGAATTGGAAGTAAATGGTACCATTGAGGCTACTTCCTTTGTTGGAGATGGGTCAGGATTATCGGGGATTGCCGGAGATAATCTTGGGGATCATGAAGCTTCACAAAATATTAATTTAAATGGACATTACCTTTCAGGAAATGGAGGTAGTTCAGGTATTTTTGTTTCATCAATGGGTAGAGTAGGTATCGGGTTAAATAATCCGGTAGAAAAATTAGAAGTTGATGGCATAGCGAAGATTGAAGATGGTATCCGTGTTGGTACCGCGAACACAGATGGTGTATATGTAGATGTTGCAGGAAATGCATCAGGCTTACAACTTAGTTCAGACAAGAATGGGTTTGAAGTTGCTGGAGCGGAAGGCAATGGACTATACGTTGGCAGGGCAGATAATAATGGGGTTCATATAAATGAAACAGGGGGCACAGGATTAGTTATTGGTGATGCAGGAGGTAGTGGGGTTTCTGTAACTACTGCACAAACGCATGGCGTATATGTTGGAAATGCCCAGGCTACCGGTTTTTATATAAATGATGCTGTACAGAATGGAGTTGCTGTAGGTGATGCAGGTGTTAACGGTTTTTATGTTGGTAATGCCGGAAATGACGGTGTGGGCGTGGGTAATGCAGGAAATCCTTCAACGCAGTTTTCAAGTACTAAAAAAAATGGATTTGAAGTGGAAGGGGCCGAGGGTAACGGGCTTTATGTAGGTAGGGCAGATGAAAATGGAATTCATGTAAATGATGCAGGGGATTTTGGGATTTGGATAAATGAATCAGGTGGCACTGGATTGATCATTAGTGAAACAGGAAGTGATGGAATAGGGATAGGTTCAACTATAGGAAGTGGTATTAATATATCTGAGGCAGGTAATGATGGAATTTATGTTTACAAGGCAGGAAACCCCTCAACAGAGAACATAAGTTCACAAAAAAATGGAATTGAGATTGGTGGGGCAGAGGATAATGGGGTTTATATTGGACAGGCAGATGATGATGGCGTGCATATTATAAAAGCAGGAACAATAAGCACAACCCAATCCAGTACTTTAGACAATGGAGTTGAAATTGAAGGGGCTTCAGGAAATGGTTTATATGTTGGTCGGACTAATGAGGACGGTGTACATGTTTATAAAGCCGGGACAATAAGTACAACCCAATCCAGTACTTTAGACAATGGGGTTGAAATTGAAGGGGCTTCAGGAAATGGTTTATATGTTGGTCGGACTAATGAGGACGGTGTACATGTTTATAAAGCCGGCTCTCCATCAACCACTTCAAGCAGCACCTCGAACAACGGAGTTGAAGTTGAAGGAGCTGAAGGTAATGGTCTTTATGTCGGCCATGCAGATGAGGATGGAGTATTTATTTATAGAGTTGGAAACCCAATCACGCAAAATTCAAGTTCAACTGATAATGGTTTTGAAGTTGCAGGAGCTGAAGATTATGGTTTATATATTGGTTATGCGGGTAGAAGTGGAATAAAAATAGAAGAAACAGATGAAAATGGAATATTAATAGTAGAGGCGGGTGAAGATGGAATAAAAATAGATGAAGCAACTGACAATGGTATATATATAAATAATGCGGGTTATGACGGAGTTAAGGTATATTCTGCCGGAAGTCCATCAAACTTTGTTGAAAGTGTTGCTGACAACGGATTCGAAGTATCCGGAGCAGAGGGAAATGGTCTTTATGTTGGCCAGGCCGATATGGACGGTGTTCATATTAGAAAAGCTGGCTCTGTAACAACCACTTCAAGCAGCACCTTAGACAACGGAGTTGAGATTGAAGGTGCAGCAGGATATGGTATGTATGTAGGTAATTCGGGTAACGATGGGGTTTATCTTAAGAATATAGGAGGAGATGGTTGTTATGTTTATGATGCAGAAGATTACGGCTTTAAAGCAGCTACTGTTGGTTATGATGGTTTTTATGTTCAATATCCCGGTGATGATGGTTTTTATGTATATTCTGCCACCGATGACGGACTATATGTAAATAATGCCGGTGACGATGCAATATATTCCAGAACTACAAACTCATCTAACGAATGGGGCCTTTATACTCCCGATAAAGTACACGCATACAATGTAACATCTAAAGGAAGCAGCTCCTATGCTAAAAATACCGGGAGTTCCACATTAGAACCGGGAGATATTGTATGTATTGCCGGTGGTTGGGAAGAAAACGTTTTAGATGGTGCCGGATTTCCTGTTGTAAATATTAACAAAGCCACTAAATCAAATTCACAGGCTGTTTTTGGTGTTGTGGAGTACAAAGTAACTATTCGTGAAGAATATGAAGAAGCACCTGAAGGAGAAAGCCCCGAGCTGAAAAAAAGCTTTGAATACTCAAATGGAAATGTAATGCAAGGAGATTATCTTTCAGTAATTGTGTTTGGCCAGGCAGATGTGAAGGTAGATAGTAAAGAAGCTGTTAAAGCAGGAGATGCACTCGTAGCAGGCAATGGTTATGCACGAAAAGTTCAAACAAGGGAAATTGAAGGAATTACTATTGCAGAAAATGTAGGTATTCTCGGTAAAGCACTTGAAGATTCAAATGGAAAAGAGACCATTAAAGTTTATGTTAACTGTAAATAGCAATCGGCAGTCAGCACTTAGCAGTCAACAATTAATGGCCATTGGCTTAAAACGAGAAACATAAAATAAAAAACATGAAACAAGAAATCGGTGATCAGTCAGTAGTTGGAAACTTGAAACTTGCCTGTCCGCCATAGCTTTAGCGAAGGCGGAAAACCCGAAACTATGAAACGTAAATTATATGTATAACAATGAAACAATTTAACAAATTTTTTATAAACTTTAAAATTTTACAGAAATGAAAAAATCAATTTTACTATTTGTAACGCTTTTTATAGCGTTAATGAGCTACTCACAAGTTGGGATCAATGTGGATGGAAGTGATCCTGATGAGTCGGCTATTTTGGATGTTAAATCTACAACCTTGGGATTATTGATCCCGAGAATGACCGATGCAGAAAAAAATGCTATCGTCTTACCTGCAACCGGACTTCTTGTTTTTCAAACAGATGAAGTTACCGGATTCTATTTTAACAAGGGAACCCCTATAAGCCCTGATTGGGTGATTATATCGGGTGATAATCTCGGCGATCATATTGCTACCGAAACTCTTGATCTGTCAAATTACAAGATAATCAATTTATCAGAACCAATTGCCGCCGGTGATGCAGCCACAAAGCAATATGTTGATAATAATGGTGATAATCTTGGAGACCACTTAGCTACTGAGAATCTTGATTTGTCAAATTATAAGATAGTTAATTTATTAGAACCTACCGCAAATACTGATGCTGCAACAAAGCAATATGTTGATGTAAATAGTGGCGATAATCTTGGAGACCACACAGCCACCGAAAATGTTAAACTAACAGGAAACTGGTTATCAAATGATGGAGGAAACGAAGGAGTTTTTGTATCTGAAGATGGAAAAGTTGGAGTAGGAAATGCCACACCTTCTACAAAATTAGATGTTGACGGAACAGTAACAGCGACTGCATTTTCGGGAGATGGTTCCGGCTTAAGCGGAATTTCAGGCGATAATCTGGGAGATCATACCGCAACCGAGAATCTTGATTTGGCAAATAATAAGATAGTGAATTTAATAGAACCTACTGCAAATACTGATGCTGCAACAAAGCAATATGTTGATGCAAATAGTGGTGATAATCTTGGGAATCATACTGCTACCGAAAATGTTAAACTAACAGGGAATTGGTTATCAAATGATGGAGGAGACGAAGGTGTTTTTGTAACTGAAGATGGAAAGGTCGGTATTGGAAATGCAGTTCCTGCCTCAAAATTAGATGTTGACGGAACTGTAACGGCAACATCTTTTTCGGGAGATGGTTCCGGCTTAAGCGGAATTTCAGGCGATAATCTCGGAAATCATACTGCAACCGAGAATCTTGATTTAGCAAATAATAAGATAGTTAATTTATTAGAACCTACCGCAAATACTGATGCTGCAACAAAGCAATATGTTGATGCGAACAGTGGCGATAATCTTGGAGACCACACCGCCACCGAAACTCTTAATTTGGCAAATAATAAGATAATTAATTTAACAGAGCCTACTGCAAACACCGATGCTGCTACAAAACAATATGTTGATAATAGCGGCGATAATCTTGGAGATCACACGGCTACCGAAACTCTTGATCTGTCAAATAATAAAATAATAAATTTAACAGAACCTACCGCAAACACTGATGCTGCCACAAAGCAATATGTTGATGCAAATAGTGGTGATAATCTTGGGAATCACACCGCCACCGAAAATGTTAAACTAACAGGGAATTGGTTATCAAATGATGGAGGAGATGAAGGTGTTTTTGTTGCTGAAGATGGAAGGGTCGGTATTGGAAATGCAGTTCCTGCTTCAAAATTAGATGTTGACGGAACTGTAACGGCAACATCATTTTCGGGAGATGGTTCTGGCTTAAGCGGAATTTCAGGCGATAATCTGGGAGATCATACCGCAACCGAGAATCTTGATTTGGCAAATAATAAAATAGTGAATTTATTAGAACCTACCGCAAATACTGATGCTGCAACAAAGCAATATGTTGATGCAAATAGTGGTGATAATCTTGGAAATCATACCGCAACCGAGAACCTTGATTTAGCAAATAATAAGATAGTTAATTTATTAGAACCTACTGCAAATACTGATGCTGCCACAAAGCAATATGTTGATGCAAATAGTGGTGATAATCTTGGGAATCACACAGCCACCGAAAATATCAAATTAAGTAGTTACTGGTTGTCCGGGGATGGAAATTCTGAAGGTATTTATGTTCACGATAACGGAAAAGTGGGCGTAGGTACTTCAAGCCCGGATGCTGCCTTTCAGATAGAAAGCAATGAGGCAAATACATTTAAAGTAAGCAGATCCTATGGTTTAAATCCAACTGAATTTGTTATTGAATCAAATGGAGAGATGTCTCTTGCTAAAAACTCAGTTGAATACGCCAGGTTAGGCTGGTCACCTGGAGATTATGGATCGCTCGAATTAAAACATGATGGCACAACCTTTATTGAATTAAAGTCTTCAAAAACATATTTCAATGGATATGGGAATGTGGGAATTGGAACAACATCACCATCCACCAAATTAGAGGTGAATGGTACGGTTACAGCTACCTACTATGTAGGCGATGGCTCCGGATTGACCGGGGTTGCCGACAACCTTGGTAACCATACTGCTACTTCAAGCCTTAATATGGCCAATCATAAGATAATCAACCTGACGAACCCTACTTCAAGTTTTGATGCCGCCACAAAAGATTATGTTGATAGCAATGGCGATAACCTTGGTAATCATACAGCCACTACCATCCTGAATATGACAAGCCATAAAATAACAAACCTATCAGCACCAACTGCTAATAGTGATGCAGCTACAAAATATTATGTTGATAATAGTGGCGACAACCTGGGTAACCACACAGCAACTCAAAACGTCAGGCTCAATGGCAAATATTTATCAGGAGACGGAGGAAGCGAAGGAGTTTTTGTTACAACAGCAGGCAATGTTGGGGTTGGTTTAACTACTCCTTCCCAAAAGTTGGAAGTAAATGGAAAAATTGAGGCAGAAGATGGATTGCTTGTCGATATAGCAAGTCAGCATGGTGTTTATGTTAATGAGGCCACTAATAATGGTATCCATGTAAAAAAGGTAGGTAATCCCGGGGGGCCATCATATTCTTTTATTAGTGGAAATGGAGTATTGATAGAAGAGGCAGAAGGGCATGGACTTCTAATTGGTTATACAGAAGAAAATGGGGTATATGTTAGAAATGCTGAAAAAGATGGGTTTAATGTCTGGTATGCTGGCAGTCCCTCTTCATGGATGGCATCTAGTTTAAATAATGGAATCGAGATAATGGGAGCCCAGGGATATGGTGTGTATGTAGGTCAGGCCGACAGAGATGGATTACATATCCGTAAAGCCGGGTCTGGTGCAACAAATACAAATAGTACCCTGAATAACGGAGTTGAAATTGAAGGGGCACAAGGATATGGATTGTATGTAGGAAATTCAGGTAATGATGGGGTTTATCTTGCAAATTCCGGCGGTGATGGTTATTATGTATATGAAGCTGAAGATTATGGTTTCAAAGCAGCTAATGTTGGTTTAGATGGTTTTTATGTACAATATCCCGGTGATGATGGTTTTTATGTCTATTCTGCCACCGATGATGGATTATATGTTAACAATGCCGGAGACGACGCAATTTATTCCAGAACTACAAATGCCTCCAATGAATGGGGTCTTTATACTCCCGATAAAGTTCATGCTTATAATGTTACTTCCAAAGGAAGCAGTTCTTATGCCAAAAACACAGGTAGTTACACATTAGAGCCGGGAGATATTGTTTGTATTTCCGGTGGTTTGGAAAAAAACGTTTTAGATGGTGCCGGATTTCCTGTTGTAAATATTAGCAAAGCTACAAAATCAAATTCACAAGCTGTTTTCGGTGTTGTTGAATATAAAGTAACTATTCGTAAAGAAATGGAAGAAGCACCCGAAGGAGAAACCTCCGAACTGAAAAAAAGTTTTGAACATGCCAATGGAAATGTTTCGCAAGGAGATTACCTTTCGGTAATAGTATTCGGTCAGGCAGAAGTAAAAGTAAGTGATTCAAAAAGCATTCAGGCAGGCCAAAAACTTACTATTTCCGAAACAGCAGGAAAAGCACGGACTTTAAATAGTCAGGACAGTTGGGCAGATACAGGAATACTCGGTAAAGCATTGGAAAATTCTGCAGGACATGGGAAAATTACTATTTTTGTTAATTGTAAATAGCAGTTGGAAGTCGGAAGTCAGAAGTCGGAAGTTGGCAGTCAGCAGTTTGCAGTCAGCAGTTGGAAATTAATGACCACTGAATGACAATTAATGACAATCAAATGACCCACCTACGCTAAAGCTTCTGTGGGCAGGCCATTGAATGACAATTGAATTTAAACTTAAAATATAAATATTATGAAAACAACGAAACGAAGTAAGTCCGTACGAAACGAAGTAAGTCCGTATGGATGGAAAATAACCCTCCAGCTAATCTTCCTAATGATATTATGCTGGAATTTACAGGAAATAAAAGCCCAATGGGTAATACAAGAAAACACTAACATAAAAGTAAATACAGGCTCTTTTATAAATACTCAGGGCGATTGGAAAAACAATAATCCCTCGCTTGATCTTGGTGAGGGGACAATTAGATTTTCCGGTGCAGAATCTCAGAGTATTGAAGGTATAAATACCTTTAAAAACATGCTTGTTGAAAAAAGTTCAAACGAGCTTGAATTAAACGGCAACTTAGACTGTAACGGCACACTTGAAATTGTTTCAGGAAGTTTTAACGTAAATCCCGAAATTGAATTAACCTTAAACGATGATTTTTCAAACAACGGTGTATTTTCAATAAAATCGGATGAAAACGGAACAGGCTCACTGTTAGACAACGGAATAATTACAGGAAGCGGAATATTTACGGTGGAGCAATTCCTGACAGGCGGCCCTGCTTTGCAAGATATTTGGCATTATGTTTCACCACAGGCAGAAGGAGTTTTGTCGGGAATATTTTCCGGTGGAATGCTTTTGAAATATAATGAAACAATAAGCAATTTTGAGCCAATCATAAATCCTTATGAACCTTTAAATGGCTTGCAAGGATATGCAGCCTCATTTGTTGAAAATGCAATGGTTTATTACACCG
>Ga0233437_1003377_pt1 | contig 21149 bp, 21 predicted proteins | sample SI_122_August201_FD_182714 | JGI IMG/M metagenome (GOLD analysis project Ga0233437, IMG submission 182714) | Seawater microbial communities from Saanich Inlet, British Columbia, Canada - SI_122_August2016_200_MG | ecosystem: Environmental > Aquatic > Marine > Inlet | place: Canada: British...
TCCCCAAATTGCTCACTCCACTCTGAAAAATCCGAGCTCCGTCCTGAGCCTCAGCCATATGGGAGTCTCGGAGTCGCTCGGATTTTTCGAGGTCGTAAGCAACTTCGTTTAAAACTGATGTTATACGAAATATTCCTCAGAACCAGCTTAGATTAAAGCTTAATTGTAAGATAGATAAGTTAGGGCATTCTTTTAATGTAATTGAAAGGGGCAACATTGAGTTTTTAAAAACCCGTAAAACATAAATAGAGATATTCTATTACTAACCTTATGTTAATCTATGTTGTAAGGCATCCTTATACAAAATCAAATGTCCAAAAAATTACACAAGGACACTCAGATTCACCTTTGTATTGGATAGGAATAATTCAAGCACATATCTTAGGTATGAAATTAAAAAACAATGAAATCTCCAAAATAATCACAAGTGATCTTGGAAGATGTGTTCAAACCTCAAACATTATCAACAAATTCTTAAAAGTACCAATTACAAAAACAGAAAAATTAAGAGAACAAAATTTAGGGAAATATAATGGTGTTCCAAAATCTAAGATAAAAGAAGAATTTGATGAAGATGATCCTAAAGCAATTCCAAAAGGAGGAGAAAGTTTGTTTCAGGTAAAAGAGAGAGTAATAACATATCTAAAAACAATGAAAGATAAAGATACTGTTTTAATTGTGACTCATTCAGGTTGTTTTCAATCAATTCTTTCTGAAGCATATAATATTCCCTTAAATGATAAAATGTGCCGAACTAAACCTCTCAAGATTGGTAAATTATCTGTCACTAAAGAAATTACATTAATCGAACTCAACTAATTCTTATGCTACAATCAATTCTTTTGCTTTTTCATGAACTCTTTGCTTTGCAGTTTCCCAGTATAAATCTCTAAATTTTTTAACAACTGGATTTGTCATATTTAACCTATACATCTTAGCTTTTCCAACTTCTCTAACTTTGACAACAATTTCTTGTTTTTCTAATTTTCCAAAGAAAAGTTTTAATGTTGAATATCCAACTCCTGAAAGAGAAGCAATATCAGTCATACTATAATCAAAATCTTCATTGACTACAAGAAAATCAAATACTTTTAATACTGGTGAATCTCCAAATATATCTAAAAATGCTGTTTTGTTTTCCATATCAATAAGGATATGTTGAGGAATATATAAATATTTCTATTTTTAGCCATTATAAGCCAGAAATTGACATTAAAATAAAAAAGAATAAATACTTGATTTATATGATTAAATCTTAATGGGTAAAAAACTTACAAAAACAGATTATTGGAGAATAAAGAAAAACATATTGAAAAAACTTTATTCTGCTCAAGCATTTAGCAAAGGTCACATGTTGTTTGAGAGATTACAATCAAGTATACCTGGACATTTGAAAGGATTTGTAAAAGTTGTTCTTTCTGATTTGCTAAAAGAAGAACTTGTCTTACTTTATGGAAAAACACAACATGGAGATGCTTTTCAATTAAATATCAAAAAATTAGCTGAAATAGAAAAAATAATTTTTTAATTCTTATTGAGGCGTTCCCCCTCAAGCTCCCCTCATGAATGTTGCCCCTTTACTTTTTAATGGATGGTGCTTCGCACTTGATAAAAGAATGCCCTTTGATAGCTTACGCTTAATGTTTTAATCTATTATGGAACGCTGGTTTTTGCGGCATACTCTGTGCTCCTTTCAGTCGCTTGCCACGTTGCACTCTCACTCCGCTATGCTTCGTTCGGGTCGTATAACAAAGATTAAAAGGAAAATCCCTTGCAGGAATTATCCCAAATTTTTCCATCTCACTATGTGAGGGAAAAACTTCTTATAATCTTAATGTTAAATGCAATAAATTTGGAGTCCTAAAAAAAATAGAAAGGGGCTTTGGCTAAACTAGAAGAATCCTCTGGAAAATATCATAATTGCTAATCCTATCAACAACCCAATAACTAAAACTGCGGGCAACAAACAAGCTAAAGCTGCTTTTCCTTTTGAAAGATTATGCACTTTAGAAAGACCAATAATCATAAGAATAATTGAATAGATTATTGCTAAAAATCCAACCATTGGAACAACACTTAGTATCAAATATGGAATCATACTATAAGCATATACATTATACGAACTTGAATATGTTCCCTCTCCTTTAAACGCAATGATTAGAGCATGAATTAAACCTGAATACAAAAAAGTCATGACAATTCCAATTCCCAAGCTAATAAAAGGCATTGCTGAATACAAAAATCCAAATCCGCCAATACCTCCATATCCTCCAGACATCATGCTCATCATTCCAAATGAAAAAGCATAACTAATTACTGAAAAGAAAGCTCCAACAATAGCATACATTAAAAGTGAATTTTTGATTCCTTGTTCTAATTTAACTTTCTCAAAAAACAGATTGGGATCAGAAAAAATGTACTTTATTTTATCCCAAAATCCAAATTCAGTATTATTCTCTACCATCATTAAATACTCTAAACTCTATTACTAATAAATCTTTCGTTTTCGAAAACTTTATATAGGAACGTATTCATTAATATTTAAGATGAACAAAAAAGGAGAAGTGAAAGCTCAGTATATTTTTTATATAATAGGAATTATATTTCTATTTGCTACTGTTGCATACTTCTCATATGAATATCTTTTTAATCTTTCAGATATAATTAAAGCAATCATATTAGTCTGTCTGACTATTGTTTTTTTCTTTGTAGCAGACTTTATGGCGGAGAGGGAAGTATAAGATGACTTGGTATCCATTTTTAGGATATGGAATTTTTTGGATTGGATTAGTAGTATCTATAATCCTTTATGCTATGAAAAGAAAATGGTATCCAATCATGTACCTGATATCTGTTTCATTATATATATTCACAGTTGGATTTATAATAGATGTTTTTGAATTATCCAAAAACGGAATTCTTTTAACATTGGCTTTCTCTGCTCTGGTAATGATTGGATTAGGAGTATACCTTTCAAAAAAATTCCAGAAATGAGAAAAATGAATATTAAACTTACACTTGGAATATTTTTACCATTGGCTTTAATTTTATTCTTAGTAATTTTAAGCACAGCCAATATAGGATTTTCTTTAGAAAAAAAAGATATTGATTCTGTTCAATTCTCTTCGATATTTGTTGATAAAAATTCTCCAAAAAATAATATTCCAATACAAACAATAACAATAACTAATGATTTCTTTTTACCAAAAAGATATGAACTTCCAAGATTGATTGTTTGTCTAAATGATAAAGAAGGGATCAAACAAATCCAAAATCTCCAAGTGAAATATAACGAAGGATCATATTCAAGAGGTTCTGATGTTCCAATATTTGATGAAATATTCTTTGATTATAATTATTATTCAAAACAAAGTATAGAGTTGCCCGCAGAATCTAAAAAACAAGTTAAAATTTTAGTTGAACCAAAATACTTATACAATTATGATACTGAAATAGATTCTTATAAAGAATATGATGAATTGCTTCTAATTGAATCAAAAGATTTGAATAGATATTCTTATAATTCCTGTCAAAGACTTGAAAGTAAAGAAATAGATTCAGCAACTCACATTCTTATCTCGAAATAACGCCAAAGCCCCTAGATTCTATGTCTTGATTGCTCACTGTGTTCGCTCGATTTGACGGACTCCAAATTTACTTCTCCGTTCCTCGGGCTTCGCCCTGCGGTACTCGACCACGTTGCACTCTCCTCCCGTTGGTCGTCGGGGTATTTAACAGCGATTATCCGGAAAATCCCTTGCAGGAATTTTCCCAAATTGGCTTCGCCAACTTCGTTTAACGCCGATGTTAAATGCAATTCAGAAGTCGGCTAATTTTTTAAAGAGGGTGGAATTTCTTTTATAACTTTTGCAGAAGTTCTTGATTTTCTGTAGGACTCATAACTTCTATACCAGTAATTGCTTCTAATGGCAAACCGGTTCTAGTTTTAATATAAACTTCTCTTCCAGGAGTTCTATCTCCATTATGATAATCAAATTGTGATAATGTTTGTGTTCCAACAGCTAAAACTGCTCCTCTTCTATTTCTTGCAGTTTCAATAACTTCATCAAATTTTTGTATATCATATCCTAATTCAATTGCTCTTTCTTTCATTTCTGCAACTGCCCTAGTTGCCATCCCTGAATCAGGCATCAACACTGTTGAAACATAATCGATAGAGCCAATTACTCCCGGCATTTCTTTTTCAAAATAACTATAAAATGCAGCCATTGAAGCATAAGACATTGCAGTATTAACTACTTTTCTAGCTGGAACTTGATCTAATTGATCTCTGAGAGAATGATATTCAAACACTTCTGCAAAAGGTACAACATGAATCCTATCATCATAATCTTCTCCATGAGTTTCAGTTTTTTCTGTTCTTGGAAGCATTCTTCCACTTTTTATAATTCTAGCAAGATTTTCAATACTTGTTCCGTGTAAACCTGCAAATCCAGAATAAGCAACTAATTCAGGAGTCCAAATAACTGAAACTCCCCTATCAAGCAATCTCTTTCCAGTACTTCTTCTGAGATATCCTTCTAAATCTATCTCATTTCTGTTTACTTGAGGAATTATTGTGCCTAAATCAACTTTATTCCAATTTTCCAGTCTTTCTAATACTGCCATCTTATATATTTGATATATTACTAGTATTTAAATCTTTCGTTTATTAATCACTCATTAGTGACTACAAAACAAGGAAATTCCACCCTTTTATGTATTAATAGATTGGGCTTCGCCCTTGATACGCCGACTTCTGAACTCTCTCCGCTTCGCTCCGAGCCACGTTGCACTCTCCTCCCTTTTGGTCGTCGGGGCATTTAACAGGGCCCCGATGTTAAGTTCAATTGTGTTTAAGTTCTCTCTTCTTTTAAAAAAAGAAGCAAAAGGGGGAGTTCAGTCTTCCAGACATATACACTCGCTATGCTCAAGAAAATAAAAAAAAGAAAAAATTAACCAAAGAAAACTGGTCTTTGGCTCAATAGTTTGGGTACTGGTATTCGTCTAAATGGAAGACCTTGGCATTTCTCATGAATTTCTTTTTCAATATCTTCAATTGAAAGCTCAATTTTACTTTCATTTTCACGAACATTCACCATAACCTTATTTGACTCCATTTCTTTATCTCCTATAACTGCAACATATGGAATCCATTCTTTACCAGCCTTTGCAATCTTCTTACCGAGGCTATCATTACTATCATCAATATCAACTCTAACATTTTTGAATTGTAATGATTTGCAATATTCCAAATGTTTTTCTGAAACTGGAATCAATCTCAATTGTGATGGTGATAACCAAACTGGAAGCATAGGTTTTTCTCTTTTCATTCCTTCTTCGAGTATTGAATACATCCATCGTTCAATACTTCCAATACTAGAATGACAGATAATACAACCTTTCTTGCTTCCATCATTGTCCATATAGTTGATACCATAGACTTTTGCGTCTTTGACATCAAGTTGCACAGTACTGAGCTGTAGATTTCCACCAACACTATCAATGCCTTGAAATTCGTGCTTGACTGCCCAATAATGTTTCATCTTTGACATCACTTCAATGAATGCAGGTCGTTTAGAGTATTGCAAGAGTTCCAAAATTCTTTCTTTATGATCTTTGTAAAACTCTTCAACAATCCTAAAGCCTATTGCATACTTTACGCCAACACCGTCTGCTAAATCAGCATAGTTTCTGTAGAGGTGCTGATATTCTTGCCAACCTTGTGGTAGATCTTTACAGAAACAATGTATGTCTGGCATGTGGAAAGCACGAAGTCTTTTCAATCCAGATAACTCACCACTCTTTTCATATCTGAAACTCTTTGAAAATTCGTAAATTCTCAAAGGCAACATTTTGTAGCTGTACTGAGCTTTTTTCATTATTTTGAAAAGCCCAAAGTCACCAGCGAATCTCAAAATAAATTCTTTATTCTTATCATCTGGAACTTTGACTACATAATGTCTTTCATGAAATGAGCCTGCTTGTTCTTGGATTTCTTTGTCAGCCCAATTATAGATTATTGGAGAATCTATTTGCATAGAGCCAAGTCTGTTCAATGCAATTTCATCAGCCCAATCCTTGAGTAATTCAAAGAACAAATTACCTTTAGGATAAAATCTAAAATTACCTGAATCGCTCGCTGACTCATAATCAACAAGTTCAAGTTTTTGCATTGCTTTAATTGATGGTGGCTCTTGCTTTGGCTGGCCTTTAACTTCTTCAGATAAAACATATGCTTTGAGTTCTTCATCGCCGATTTCATGAAGTATTTTCTTCACTTCATCAGGTTTGCTCAAGTCTAATTCTATCTCTTTTCCATCTGGCATCAGGATTAAATGCCTGCTTTTAATTTCCTTTACTATTTCTTCTCGATTTTTAAATTGTGATTCTTTCATTTTGAACTTCTCCCAGTTTATAGCCCTGTTGGCTTTTTTATTGTTGATTTATTTAAATACTTCCAGAAGCTCATAATCATTCGATCAGAATCAGCAATTTTTGAGTCACCTATAGAGTTACCAGCTCCAAGTTAACAAGAATCATTGATCCTTTTGGGATAGAAGACGATGAACTGCATATCTATGCAGTAGTTGTAGTGGTTTTTAGAAAACTAACTATTGAAATGTGTCTAAATTCGCTTTTTATATCGTTTTTTTGCACCATTTTTTCCACTACTTGAATATATTATGTATATGGCTGAACTAGTATTTAAATCTTTTGGTTGTAACCATTAAATAGAGACAACATTATTGTTCCTGATGTATCGCTTCGCTCAAACTATAGAACAACGAACTCCCCCCGTGCTTCGCACATATACACTCGCTACGCTCGAATTAATTGGAACTTAAACACAACTCTGCGGACGCAGGTTTCCCACACTTCGTATGGGAAACGAACTTAACAGGGCCGATGTTATATGCAATTTTGTTTCTTAACGGTAAATGCCTTATTGTTTAAAGTAATAGTAGAAAAAATATTTAAACTCTAAAAAAAAGGAAATTAATAAAGGTGATATTATGACTAATGATTTAAATAAATGTTCTCTTAGATTATATGAAGCTGAAAAATATGCAAGTGAAAATAATCCTTATGAAGCTATCAAACGACTTGTTGTTGCTTTTGCCCATTTGCTTAGAGAAGTAGTAAAAGAAGATCAGGAATTAAATCATGTAATCGGCGAATTAGATGAATTATTGAAAAGAACAAAAAATGCCAATTGGCATCCAAGATAGTTTTTCTAATCACTTAATTTTTGGGCATTTACCTAAAACAAAACTCTTCGAATTTTCTAATTCACTTTGTTCATTAGAAACCGCTCCTCGTCGCTCGCTATTCTCGTCTCGTGGTCTGAAAAATTGCAATGAATTTTTCGACTCACTCGAGGATATAACAAACGTTATACGCAATTAAATTTTCACTTTAGAAACAAAAAAGAGGGGGAGTCGTGCTTCGCACATATTGTCTTTTACTTTGTAAAAGAAATTTATTAAAAAATATTTAGTTTATAATTCCCAAACTAGTATTTTGAAATACTTGCTCATTTAATGCTTTTGCAACATGCCACATCAATACTGGAGGAATAGCATTTCCAATTTGTCGATATGCATCTCCTTGTGAACCTAAAAATTCAAATTCATCTGGAAATGATTGTATTCTTGCTGCTTCTCTTGGTGAAAATCGTCTATAGAGTTCTTCTTCAGGTTTTACAAGGAGAACAGGATCTCTTGAGTTTAAGCTAACTTTTGCTAAATGCGAAGTGATAGTTAAACAAGGTTTGTTTAAATCTTGATATAAACCTCTTTTCATATTATTTTTTGCTTTTTTCATTCCTTCTACTGCTTTTTTTGAAAAATAATATTTATCATTTTTATGAACAAGAGAATCAATTACTGTTGATAATGGAACCCAACCTTTAGTATTTAGCTCATTATCATTACTATGTGTGTTTTTTGGAAATTCATATTTTATATTAAGGTCATTTCTAATTCCCACAATAAAAACTCTTTGTCTCTTCTGTGGGATTCCAAAATCTGCAGAATGTAATAATTTATAATTTAACTCATATCCTTGTTTTTTAAATTCAGTAAGAACCCTTTTGAATATACTTCCTTTTTTTAAAACCATTAATCCTTTTACATTTTCAGCAATAAATGCCTTTGGTTTTTTTTCTTTTAGAACCTTAGCTAATTCTTTGTATAATTGACCCCTTTCATCAAAAGGATTTTTTGTAGGATTTACAGTACTAAATGATTGACAAGGAAATCCACCAATAACTAAATCCATTTCTGGCATATCTTTGTGTTTGCATTCTGAAATTGATTTTACAATTGCATTATGTTTAAAATTATGATTATATGTTTCTACAGCTTTTTTATCAATGTCTACAGCATAATTAACATGAAAAGGTAACTTTTTATATTTTTTATTTAGATATTTAAACCCACCAATTAATCCTAAATCACTTCCTCCACAACCACAGAAAAAAGATCCTGTTTTTATTTTTCTCATGTTTGAATTGCCTCAATTTTTGAATCTATTGAATTAGGTGAAAAGTCTAATCTATAATTCATTGGTGTACATTTTAAAGAACCATTAGTTTTTTTCTCAAATGGATTCTTAATAATGTAAATTATTACCTTTTCAGGTGTGAAATATACACGATAGATTGAAAATGCTTGTTTATGCTGAATTGCAGCTATCCATTCATTTCTAGTAAGATTAACAGAATCAATCCATCCGTCTTCAGTTTGAGTAGGAACAGATATCCTTATTGTAGATTTTACTTCTATATATTGAACAAATTCTGAGTTTTCAGAATTGTCTGCCACAATTGATTGAATATCATATCCTAATCCTCTTGTTTTTCCTAACATTAGCACCTTATTTACTAATCTAGAATCATATTTGGAAACACGATCTTTTTCATAATTATACACAAACAGTTCTCCATCATCACCTAATTGAATTTTGTCTATTCCTTCTTTTGACTTTCGTTTAATATTAAACTGAATTGCTTCAACTGAAGTATCAAATAAGTTCACTCCTTGCTTATCTATTTGAGCAAAATACAATTGCCAGTCAAAAAATAATTTTTTTCTGCCTTCTATGTCTTTTAAATCATAATTTAAAAAATCAAATGCCAGTTTTTTATTCAAAAGAGATCTTATGTAAGTAATTGCTTTTTTTTCTAAAGGATTTAAAAATAATATTCCTTTTTCAATTCTTATTAGGTTTGCCAATTCTAATAAGTTCAATTGTTCAGTTATATGTTGCATAGAATATGATGTTTCCTTGCCTTGTGTTTGAACTTTAACCTTAATATCATTATTTCTATAAACTATTATTTTATTAACAACATCATCTGGCTGAATTTTAGATTGTAAAACTTGAAGACTATTTAATATAAAATAAGCTACTTCATTTTTGCTAATATTAAACCCTTTTTTATCGGCAATTGACAAAACTTCAAGAATGAATGCAAATGGTTTAAATGAGATGTTATCATTTACTCTTTTTACCAATGTTGCTGTACTATCCATTCCATTTGGGAATTGAAATCTTGAACAAATATCTTTAAAGAATTCAGGTTGATCTTGACTATTTAAAAACCTCAATGTTCTTTCAGAAGGATAAACAGTTTCATTAACATCTGTATAAAACATGCCAAATAATTTTCCTGCAATCTCAGTTCTATGGTTGTCTAATGTTTTTTTTGATGAATTTAATATTTTTGATAATTTTTCATTAAACTGTTTTTTAAAATCCTCTTTGGAACAAGGACAAATTTCCTGAATTATAGTTGCATATTTTGATAAAAGACTATCCAAATCATTTTTTGATTTACCTCTAATAATAGTGCATCTATACTGTAATTTTTCGTTATATATTGTCATTTTAGTTAAGATATGATTTAATTTTTTGGGCAATAACTTCACCTAATAAAGGTGGAACTGCATTTCCTATTTGTTTAAGTTGACTAGTTTTATTCCCACAAAATACAAAATTATCAGGAAATGATTGCAATCTCGCAGATTCTCTTGCAGTAGGTACTCTATTAAATAGATAATGAAAATGATGATTGTGTCCTGTATCTATTGTAAAACTAGGTTGGTTGCTATTTAATCTTGTCCAAGCAATGTTAACCTTTCTAGTTTTCTGCAAATTTATTGGTAAATTCTTATAATTTCCACCATCAGGAACCAGAGAAATGATCCTTTTTGTTTGATCCGTATGATTTGTTATTTGATGATTATATATTTTATCTTCTGATCTTAGTCTTAATTTTTTTTGATAATCAGATTGAGGTACCAAATTATTTTTTTCACCGTCTTTCATACTAAATTCAGGTAAATCTGAAATTGCATCTTTAACAGGTATTGGATTTTTGTGTGTAGGTTCAGGAAATTCAAAGCTAACATTTTGAGGGGAACCGACTAAAAAAACTCTCTGTCGTTTTTGTGGAATACCATATTGTGCAGAATTTAATAATTTATATTGTACTAAGTAACCTAACTTTTTAAAATCGTTTACTATCATTTGTATTACAGCACCATCTTCAAGAGATAATAACCCTTTTACATTTTCCAATACAAAAAATTTTGGTTTTTTATCTTTAACAATTCGTAATATCTCTTTGTATAAAAAATTTCGTTCATCTTTCATACTTCTATGTTTATTGGCAATTGAAAAACCTTGGCATGGAAATCCTCCAAGCAAAACATCAAAATCATTTGGAATTTGTGAATTAAGAATTTTTGTAATATCTCCAAGTACAATATGGTTTCCTATATTGTATTTGTATGTTTGAACAGCTTCTTTAAATATATCATTAGCCCATATAATCTCAAATCCTTGATTTATAAACCCATAATCTAGCCCACCACATCCTGAAAAAAGACTTATAGTTCTAATTTTTTTTACATTCTTCACTTTAGTATTATATAAATTGAAATACACTTAATAAACTTTCCTTGAGAATGTCTAGTGTTATTTTTTTCTATTTTTTACTTTGAATATGAATAAAAATCTAAAAATTTGTTTGAATTTCTTTTTTTAGAAAAAAGAAACAAAAAATCTAAAGACTCCCCCTCGTCCTTCAGACATATAGACTCGCTTTGCTCGAATTAATATAAGTGAAAATTTAACTCTTCGGTTTTCCTTCGGAACGTTGCACTAAACCTTGTTTTTCTAAAAAAGAAAAAGCGTATAACAAGCGTTATGAGTACGGGTAATCCAAAGAAATAGAGGTACGACAAAGAGCCACCCACTAATGTTCAAATCTATTTTTTTGTCTGGATAAAAGTACTAAAATCAAGATAATTATAATTAATAATATTCCTCCAAGAATCATGAATTTTATAAGAAGATTTGAATTTTCTTTTTGATCTTTTGTAGTTATATTAGTATCTTCTTCCTTTAAGAAATCTTCTTTATTTTTCTCAGCAATATTAATTTTATTTTCTTCTATAATACAATCGGGGTCTTCAGTAATGCAATCAGGGTCTTCGTTACAAACTCCATTTTCTATGTTTTGGCAGATTCCATCTTTATCAGATTCATAACAATCTTCGGGACATAGCAATTTGTTTTCATTTTCATCGCAAATATTATTTAGATTACAGCGGTTGTATTGGATAAGATTAATATTAAGCATCTCATCAGACATGTCATGAATAATTAAACTACTAACTTTTGGATTATAATTTAAAAAAATACTTATCAGGGACGTATTAGGATATACTATTTCTGCTGGTTTTCCAGTGCTAAAATCTCTTTCAATAATTAATGGACCTGGAATTATGATATTACCTTTATCTATTATTGAATCATTAATTGCATATGCAACCCATCTATAAATTGATTCATCTCTTATCCCTCCTGGTAAGTTGGATTTAGTTAGGCTTGTGGAGTTTAATGAGAATGCACCTGAACTATAATCATATCTTATGGTTATCTCAAGTGTTGATGCTTCAATTAATATTAGATTCACAAAAATAAAAAAAACCATAAGCAAGGGTTTAAGATTCATAGTTCTCCACCAATTCTTTACACCTCTCGTAGCTTACCTGATTCCATGTTCCTTTTCCATAATCTGCAGAACCTATTTGATAATTTGACTGCATCATTGAATCCTCAAAATCATTTATTGGTCTATACCAGTTATCATTATAATTACACCCTTTGATACATCCTGCGTCAGGATATTCTCTCCACCATTTGCACTTTAATTCTTCTGTACCATCCCCATACCTCCATAGTTGAGGTGCATTATCACAGTTTATATGTGTCCATTGCATAATTGATTGATAAAATTGTTGAAAAAGACCACTATCTTCCAAATATTCATCATCTAAACCACAAAAACTATGCCCAGTTTCATGTGTAATAACATTTAACTCTGAATCATCATTATAAACTATATTGAACCCAGAATTTAATATGGCAAAGGATCTTTCATAATTAGAAGGCAAAACTGTTACAAGGTCTATTCCAGGACACATATTTGAATATTCTCTCTGTTTGAAAAACCTAATATTTTCGTCATCATACCCACCTAAATCATTGTTATATATTCTCTCTTGAAAGTTTTTATCAAAGTTAAATAAATCCAGTCTCCACACAGAAACTTGACCTGAATCAAAAGGAGGTGTAGAAGTTATTTTTGATGCCTCTAAATCAGCTCTTGCTTCCCATTCATCTATATTATTAATCACTGATAAATCAGTTGATGAAGTATAAGCAACAGGAACTAATAAGATATCTAAATCTCCACCATCAATAATCTTTGTACATACCCCTTCACATGAAGAACAGTCTTTGCCACCACAATCAGCTAATAATTCATCTTTATCCTTAATTGAGTTACAACAATGACCTTTAGAACCATCATTACAAGGTTCATTTTGTTTTTCAAGATCCTTGCAGCTTTTTAAAACCTGTTCTCCATTATTATCAATATAGACTTCATCTGCACCTTGCTCACAAGAACAACCTTCATCATTTATAGCATCTCCAGGAGATGTATCTAAGCATTTTTTTGGTTCTTCTAGATCTGGAATTCCATCACCATCATAATCTGGAACACCACATCTCCCCCCCCATAAGTTGTTCCTTGAGGACAGTTTTTACAAACTCCATTTAAACAATATTTTCCTTCTTTGCTACAAATATAAGTATCAGTTGTAATTTCATTTTTTTTACAATCTAATTGAAACAAGGTTTCACCACTACAAAAATCTTCTTGTGTTTCACCAGCTATAGTAATTATACCTAATTGAGAAATATCATTGTCAGGGTCAGAATCTTCACATGTAATGTCGTCTTCATCAAGGCATTTTCCAGCAACACACTTTAACCCCATTTCTTCGCAGTCAATTTCATCATAAAATACCTCACTCCCTGAACAATATATTTCCTGCAAAATATTTTCGTCACAATAATCATCTCCAACTTGGTCATGATAATGCACAGTACCTCTAACAGCAATATCTTTTTGAGGTTCATTATCAATACATGGATTCCCAACACATCTCCCATCAGAACATATTTCTCCAAAGTTTTCACAATTTACTGTTTCTTGTTGCATTAATCCACTATCACTACAATACCATTCTGTTAAAATATTAGTTTTACACTCATCTTCTTTTATTGTACCAGAACTTCCTTTTGTGCTACCCTTTTCATCATAATTTTTTCCGCTATCTGAATCAATACATGATTGACAAGTTCCTTCATAACAAAAACCATCGCAATTTATTTCATCAACTTTTGCATTTACACCATCACAGTACCATTCATATAACATATTAGGTAAATTAGCAGAGACTGAACAATCATCTCTAGCATGTTTTTCCTCATTATTTTCACTAAATGTAATAGAACCTTGAACATCAGAACTTTTGCCAACTTCATCATCTTCACAAAAGTCTGTATCTGTAGCTTCTGTGCATTTACCTAAAAAACATATTAAGCCTGCAGAACTACAATCATATGTTTCTCTTTTAAAATAGTCTTCTTCACAATAATTCTCCGTCAAAGTTGTTCCATCGTTCATACATGAATCTTCAACATCAATTTCATCCTCCCAAACATTAGTTCCAACAAAATGTCCTTTTTGATAATAATCTTTCCCAGAATCAGTATCTGAACACTCAGCAGACACTATGTTCAAAATTACTAAAAATATCATACAAAATACAATTATATTCTTAGTTTTTTTCAAATCAACCACTACAGTAACCATATACATTCACTCCTGAATATAAATATTGAAACTTAAAGCTTCTTCCAAATTTTGGATTAAAATAAGGTTCATAATCTATAAGCAATATCCTGTTATTAAAAGGAAAAACATTTGTATAACCCTCTCTTGAAAAATCAGCACAATTCTCTTCTACATTGTATCCCTTGTCATCTGACGATTCCATTTTAGATAATATCTCTTTTGCTATTTTGAAATTTTCACCAACTGCTATAGGTACTTCAATATAGTATTCATCAACAGTTTTAACATCATTATCCATTTCAAGTTGAATTGGGAAAAAATATTTTACTGAAACATGCTTATCATTTATACTAACATTTATATGTGATTCTTCTAATGAAAAATCAAAATAAGTCTCTTGGTAGTTAACATCTGGTTTAAGAATATCAACACCTTCTAAACTTGGTAGATCTTCAATTCTTGTACAGTTTTCTCCATGAATTAATATAAATCTTCCTAATTTTGTTTCAACTTGTTTTAATGAAGGAGAGATATCCATACCATTATAATACCAGTAAGGGATTTTTAAATTTCCTGAACGCTGCCATTCTACTTGATCATAATCTCCATAAAATTCATTGTACTCAGAATCAATAAAACCACCTTGAGCTCCAATTAAGTATATTCCGTTTATTGTAGAATATGATAAGCATTGTTCTATATAGTTTTTAATCATATTTGCATGGTTATTAAGAGTCTGAATATTATCTTGATTTTGAAGTTCAGTAGTTTTTTGTCTATTTGATGACCAGTAAAAAATACCAATAACAATAACTATTATTAGTCCAATAATCACATAAATTGTAACCTGCCCTTTTTGCATTTACATTTTTTATTAATTAAGAGATTAATAAATATTTTCATTAATTAAGGGGACACCCCTTAAAATCCCCATTGATTGCTATCGCAAAATTGCTTCTTGAGTTTGATAGCCTTCGGCTTGAAAACTCTGGAAGGGTGGCTCTTTGTCTAAAAAGGATTGCGCTTACGCTAGGAATGCACATCTTTTAAGGGATTACCCAAATATTACTCCTTCATTTCATTCAGTCCGTCATACCTCGATGGTTCACAGAGAGTTACGCTCACAACTGTTCGCTCCACCTCGTTCACCTTCGAGCCTTCCTCCTTTCAGTCGTCAGGTTCTCATAACAAGGATTAGACGGGAAATGGAGCCTCAGCACTCCATTTCCCCAAATTCTGCTACGCAGAACTTCGTCTAATCCTGATGTTATATGTAATATTACTCGATCAGAACTTAATTATCTTACGGGGGAACAATCTTTTATTTTTAGAAAGGGGGAGAATCTACTCTATTATTTTGGTTTCATATCTGCCTCCGCAGAATTTCACTATTATTTCAGCAGCTATTTTCACAACTTCTATTGTATAATCAATATTTGTAATATGAGTTCCCTGTATAATAATCACAATATTTTTACTTGATTCAGATAATTTTACTTTATCAGAATCTTTTGAATCTAACCATGCTAACACTTGATTTTCATCAGAATAAACAAAATCTCCTTTTTGAGTAAATTTTTCTTTGTCGCTTCCAACAGCAATAAAAGGTTCATTTCCCTCAGAAAGTTTAAATGTTATTTTACTACCTAGTTTATCAATATCATGGACACCTAAAGCTAAATATTTTTCAAGAACAACAACATTATATGAATCAACAGCAGTATTAATCTGAGGCAATTTCCCATTTCTTCTTGTTAGATTTATTAAAGATTCTGCAGCTGGAGGAAATTTTTTCAAACTTCTACTAATATTTCTGACTAGTTCTCTGTAACTTTCTAAAATTTCATTTGTATTAATGGATTCATCTGATAGTTTCAAAATCTTATTAACAGCCTCTTCCTTAATTTTTTCTAAATTGTCATTTGATTTTTTTATTGAAACATCATAGATTTCAGCAACAGCAATTTTATTTATTCCCAGTTTCTTAATTTCTTCAGAAATTTCATATTTTAGCTTCATCAATATTATGATTTGAAAGAAAGTATAAAATATTTTCCAAAAATTGATGGAAAATTATATTAAGCAAATCCAATATATCACCTCCTATGAAAAAACTTATTATTGCAAAATCAAAGAACTTAGAAAATTCAAAGTATGTTTTCTTAGGAATACCTACAGATTTAGGTGCAAAATCACAAAGGAAAGGAAGAATTAAAGCACCTGATAAAATAAGAGAGTTATCTGAAGATTGGTTTATACCCTTGAAAGGAAAACTTGACGAAAATAAAATTTATGATGCAGGCAATCTAAAACTTAATCCAAAAGACATTTTCAAAAATATTGAATCAATAAAAAATGTTACCCAAGATTATTTTAAAAAAGGAAAAACTCTCATTGTTCAAGGTGGGGATTGTTCTATCAAATATGGAATTCTATCTGGATTAAATGAATTGAACAAGAAAATAAGTGTTGTATACATTGATTCACATCCTGACTTAGTTGTTGCAGATACTCCTTATTATGGTTCAGTTATGGGAGATTGCCTTAAACTGAAGAATATTGATTTTCCAAAATCTGTTTTTGTAGGTATTCGCGAAACAGAAGAGAAGGAAATGAAGATTATTAGAGATAAAAAAATGACTTTCTTTACACCTATTGATTTTAAAGAGAAATCAGTAGATGAAATTTTCAAAATAATCAAACAGAAAACCAAAGGTAATATTGTTTATATTGCATTGGATATTGATTCTGTTGATCCTTCAATGGCTCCTGCTGTTGGATGCATAACTCCAGGTGGATTATCAACTACAGAAATCATTTTGCTTATTGACAAATTGAAGACATTAAATCCTGTTGGGTTAGATATAACTGAATTTATTCCTCAATATGATGTAAATGATATTACAGGTAAACTCATTTATAGAATAATACATGAATTTATTGCAAGATAATTTCTTTATTAGAGAACCTACGGTTCTCCAAACCTCTCCCTTTCAATTCTCCCCCTTGATAGTATAATAAAAAGCTCACTGTGTTCGCAGGATAAAGATTGTTCCCCTCGCTTCTTTGGTAAGATGTACAGCATTCGCTCTATTGATAACGTTCTGGTCTGTGTCATACTTGCACTTGCTCTCGCAAGGCACTCCCAACTCTCAAACCTCTCAGTTTGGAGGGGAGACATATAACAGCGATTAAGCGGTTTCGTTCCGAGCCAAGCTCTCCACTCCACCCAAATGACCTTCGGTCACTTCGCTTAATCGCGATGTTAAACTCAATAATTTTTTGGGCTAAAAAGTTGATGGGGGCTTGGGACTTTTCGATGTTTTTATAAACTACTTTTAATATATTCAAACTGTGATGGAGAATAATCAAGTAAAATCGAATATATGGAAATATTACCTTGCTTCTGCATTGGCATATTTTGGATTCTTCACACCTATTATCCAATTGTTTTATTTAGATCATAATTTAACAATAACTAAGATTGCAATTCTTGGAGTAGCATGGAGCATAGTGAGAATTATTCTTGAGGTGCCTTCAGGAATACTCGCTGACAAATGGGGCAGAAAAAAAGTATTTGCAATTTCATCATTATTTGCAGTGTTTCAAGTAATCATGCTTATTTATGCAACTAACTTCGGCTATTTCTTAGTCGCAAGTATTTTTTCAGCAATTGCCTACTCTTTCCTTTCAGGCACAAATACTGCTTTCTTCTATGACACCCTTAAACAATTAAAGAAAGAAGAACAATTTGAAAAACTCTGGGCAAGACAAGAAATATTTACACAAGTTCCTTTGATTATTGCATTTTTATCTTCTGGTTTCTTGTATAAATTATCACCAATACTACCTTTTCAACTTTCATTAATTTTCCTAATCGCTTCTTTTGTAGTTGTACTTACATTTAAAGAACCAAAAATCCATAAGCCAATAGAAGAAGTCAATGTTTTTACCCACTTTAAACAATCTATGAAGTTTATTTGGGAGAATAACTTCCTAAGAGCAATACTTCTTTTCACAGTGATATTCAGTATTGGTTCTGATCTCTCTTATGGTTATGGGCAAATTTATCTTAAACAGCTTGCATTACCGGTTGTATTATTTGGAATTGCTTACACATTTAAATCGTTACTTTGCACAGTATTTGCTAATATTGCTCCGTCAATCAGAAAAAAAATTAATTACAGAGGAATTTTTGCACTTCAAATTATTTTAATCACTGTTTTATTTTATGTTATGATTCTCACGAATAATTATTTGGTTGGAGCAATATGTTTCGTGTTAATAGCAATTCCTCATGGCTTGTTTACTGTATCAAAAAACAGTTATCTGCATAGGCATATTCAAAGCCATCAAAGAGCTACCGTTGATTCAATGTTTTCGTTCGTTGTAGCTCTTTCTCTTTTGGTAATTGAACCAGTTTCTGGTTATTTAGCTGATTTATACACTATGAAATTTCCATTCTTCTTAATTGCAATCTTATTAACCATATATTCGATTTACTATTTAATTCACGGTAGAAAAAAGATATAGTCCCAAGCCCCTTGATTCTTGTTCTTGATGTGTCGCTTTGCTCCTTTGATAGAACGCCCAAAAAATTACTTTGAATTTTTCCTCCGCTTTGCTACGGAACGTTGCACTAAAATTCAATCCCTATCGGGAGAGTTTAACAGCGATTAAGAGATTCCGAAGTCTTGCAGACTTCTCCATCCAAATTCGGTTTTGTGGGTTGCCTCAAAACCAAACTTCTCTTAATCGCGATGTTATACGCAATTTTTAAAAATGCATAAGGTTAGTTTAAAAAGAAGACTAGTTTTTATTGTTAACACTAATTAGTAATAAATAAATGATAATATTTAAATATAACTAATATATGTTTTGTTCTATGTGGTATGAGAATGTAAGTCAACATCATTGTTTAAGGGCATCTATTGCTAATTACTTTCTTGAAATAGGTGATAACACATTAGCTGAAAAAACTCATCGGGAATACGATCAGCATAGAATGGTTCAAGATAATGGATATTCAATACCTTTGTTTATCCCAAAAATTATTTCTGAATTAACTAATGGTGAATATAGCGCTACAATATATTATTCAGATAATAGCAAACCCCTTGGACATTCTTATTTTGAAGAACTATTAAAAATAAAATCACAACAGCTAGCATTATTTTATAAAAAAATGGATATTAAATCAATGCATCAAGAATTAGTAGAGGGGCTTAAATCAAATAGCTATCAACCTGTTGATTTTGATAAATTTAATCCAAAACCACCATATATTGCAGATATAGAAAATTCTGGGCCCATTAATCATTATGTTTTAGTACGAGAAAATGACATAATTAATGATGGTGTTGTCTCAAAATTAGAAAAAGAAGATCATATATCACTTTATATTGTAATTAGAAAAAACTAGTCTTCTTCTATGTTAGTTAAGTTTGTAAATTTAAGTATATGCATTTTCAAAAACTCTAAAGGGACGTTGCACTTTCGGACTACATCCTCACCTCGTATAACAGGAATTAAAAGAGAAATTTCTTGCAGAAATTATCTCCAAATTTTTTCTACGAAAAAACTTCTTTTAATTCCGATGTTATACGCAATCGAATTTTCACTTTAAGAAAAAGGGGTTTCCTAATTTTGAGAGAAGGGGAACTAAATCATCTAAACATTTTTGCAGATTTCTTTGCCGCTATTTGATTAATATAAGTTAATGCATTTGAAAGTTTTGCACCACCTATCATACCAATATCTTCACTGCCGTGTCTTGAAGAATAAACAACTATTCCTATTAATTCTCCATCACCATTAGCTATAACTCCACCACTTTGCCCTTGTTTGCCTCGAGCATCAGTCTGAAATAAATCGTGGACAACATTTCCGCCATCCTGATTCCATCTATGAGAAGGATTAGTAATTACTCCCATAGTGTTATATTTTTGCCCATCACGAAATCCAAGAATTCTTACTTCATCCCCTTTACTTAATTTACTATCTTGGTCAACTTTCACCCTTATCGGTTCAGAGTATGCTGAAGGTTTCGTGGCTTTAATAACTGCAATATCAGTACTAGCGTTGTACCATACGTTTTCTTTAGCTACTTGATATGTTCTACCATTTTGTGTTCTGACTTTTGCTTTTCCACCATTATCAATCATTTCATCTATAACATGATGGGCAGTAACTACGTAACCATCTGTTGTAATCATTAAACCCGAACCAAGTGACCTTTTTCCATCACTATCAACCATAACTTCAACAAGATTATTACTTATTTCTTCCAATGATTTCTCCGTACTTAAAGTTCTTGAATCATTAGCAGAATTAGCAAATGCATTTAATGCAGCAATAGAATAAGCTTCACTCTCTGAAATTCTTTTTCTACCAACTATATTTCTTGAAACTCTATTTCCCATAGTCCCTATTAAAAAAGCAGTAACTCCTTGAGCAATTTCTGGAAGCATATAAGCTTGTGGTAAATATTCTCCTAGATTATTTCCTAGTTCGATTCCACCATAAGTTGCTAGCCCAGTTCCAGCTATTACTCCTGTTGCTTTTATAATATTAACTAATTTGGCCATAAGAAAAGAATTGCTTATTGCTTTATAAATCTTTCGGACTGTAACTACTATTAAAAGACAAATTATGTCGAAAGTACCCCCTTCCCTTGATATTTTTGTTCGATGGGGCTTCGCCCTTTAAGACGGAAACCCCTTAAATTTAGTCTGCTACGCAGAGATTGATATAAAGTGAAAATTCGACTCTTCGCCATTTTTTTGCTACGCAAAAAATCGTCTTGCAGACTATGGATCGTTCTATCGACGCGTATAACAGCGATTAAGAGGTAAATTTTCTTGCAGAAAATTTCCCCAAATTCGCTTCGCGAACTTCTCTTAATCGCGATGTTAAATACAATAAA
>Ga0233437_1003379_pt1 | contig 21137 bp, 14 predicted proteins | sample SI_122_August201_FD_182714 | JGI IMG/M metagenome (GOLD analysis project Ga0233437, IMG submission 182714) | Seawater microbial communities from Saanich Inlet, British Columbia, Canada - SI_122_August2016_200_MG | ecosystem: Environmental > Aquatic > Marine > Inlet | place: Canada: British...
TGGGCCTTAATTTTGCCATATCTGGTAAACTGCCTCTCATCATTGTTATCAATGACAATGGGATGTCCATCCCCGTAAACGTAGGTGGGGTGAAGAACCTTTTTTCAGGTCCGGATTGGGTCAATAAGTCTCAAGCATATTTTGGTGGTCTAGGATATAATTATGTAAGTGTGGAGGATGGTCATAATCTATTAGAACTGATACCCGCAATGGGTTTAGCCAAAGATTTAGTCGGGCAAGCTCCCACTATTATTCATGTGAAAACTGAGAAGGGACATGGTCTTGAAATTGCCAAAACGCATCCATATAAAATGCATTTTTCCATGCCTTTTGATCCAGTTACTGGTGATGGTGTAGCAGCCACACCTAGTGGTACAACTTATGCTGTGGTCGCGGGGAACAGGTTGCACAAGCTTCTGAAAGAAGGACATGATTTTACAATATTAACTCCCTCAACACCATATGCATCTGGGCTGGATGAATGTTTAGTCGATTTCCCTTCAAAGACTATTGATGTTGGTATGGCTGAACAACATGCTTTAGGTATGGCCACAGGTCTAGCATTAAAGGGTAAGAATGTATTCGTATGTTACCAGTCGACATTCATGCAGCGTGCACTAGATATGATTATCCATGATATTTGTTTCATGAATCTACCTGTCACAATCCTTGCTGTACGTTCAGGATTTGCAGGCATGGATAGCCATACTCATCATGGTATTTATGATATTTCATTTTTGAGAGGTATCCCGAATCTGAAAATATTTTATCCTGGTTCTTCATATGATCTTGAAAAAATCATCAATCAAAGAGTGGAAAACCCAGAAGGTCCCATGGTTATTTTACACCCCTATGAACAGATTCGTGAGGATGAAAATGATTATATAGATCGTTCTAAGGGAATTGATGATCTTGAGGTGTTGTTTGAAGGTGATGATGGCTACATCTTTTCAGTAGGGAATACCCTAGAGTCATCAATCAAGGTTCGGAAAAAACTTTTGAACAATAATTTGAAGTTTGGACTGATAAATATTCGATGGTTAAAGCCGCTACCGACTGATCATTTGCTAGAGATTATGAGATCAGTTGGAAGAGTTATTACAACTGAAGAAAACGTCTTTAGTGGGGGTTTTGGAGCTTCCATTGCAGAATTAATTACTGATAATGGAATGTCTACTTCCCTAATCAGAAGTGCTATTGATGACGTATTCGTTAAACCCGGCGATAAAGAAACATTAAGTAAGGAAACTATGATTGATCCAGAATCCATTTTCAATAAAATTCGAAGAGAGTGGAGTGAATTATTCTAAAGAATAAATACATCCTGATACTTGGAGGAGGAGCAGATCAGGTTTTTATGATAAGAACAGCCCAGGGAATGGGGTTGGGCACTGTAGCCATTGATGGCAATAAAAATGCTCCGGGACTGGCAATCTCCAATATCAGTGAAAACATTGATTTCAGCAATTTGGGGAAGGTTTATCAATACATTGATAGGTTAATCACTGAGGGGCTCAATGTTTGTGGAGTATCTACCATGGGCAGTGATGTTCCACATTTATTAGCAGAAATATCAAAAAAATACAATTGGAACGGTCCCAGTATATCGACTGGCATATTAACTACTAATAAGTATTTGATGAAGAAGCATCTCAGATCAAATGGAATATCGGTTCCACGGTTCTCATTAGTTAGGAGTCCAGAAGAAATTGAAAAACTATGGGATGAATGGATTTGTGAAAAAATCATAATTAAGCCAACTGATCGAGCTGGCTCCCGAGGTGTTAGGCTCATTAGCGAAAAAAAATGGATTGAACGAGATTTTACCTATGCGAAAACACAGTCGCTAAATGGTGAAGTACTATTAGAGGAATATATTCCTGGTTTACAAATAAGCACTGAATCCATTATTTATGATAATAAATCGTGTACGCCGGGTTATGCAGATAGAGTCTATACTGATATGGATTCATTTTATCCACAGATTATGGAGAATGGTGGTTGGGTGCCCTCCATACAGTCAGAATCTGTGGCTTACGAAATTTCACAACTAGTTGAAAAAGCTGCAAAAGTATTAGGGATTAATCGTGGCCCAGCGAAAGGGGATGTCGTTGTCCATCCGAAACGAGGTCCAATGATCATTGAGATTGCTGCTAGATTAAGTGGTGGTGATTTTTGTGCAAATCTAGTTCCATTAAGTAGTGGTGTAAATTATGTGAAAGATGTGATCCGTATAGCAATGGGCGGCGCGCCTGATTGGAAGAATATGGAAGCGAAGTATTCAAAAGCTGTTGCAAATAGGTACTTTTTCCTACCATCTGGACAGCTTCAGGATATCAAGGGTGAAACAGAGATTAAAAAGGTTCTGGGCTTGAAAAAACTCAAATATTTTTACGATATTGGAGACTTTATACCAGATATTCGAAACCATGGTCAGAGAGTAGGGGTTTTTGTTATAGCAGATGAATCGCGGGAAATGGTGCAAGATAAAGTTACATTTGTCTATAATAAGTTAAGATTCAAAGTGAATGGGAAATGGTATTCAGCAGATCCTCAATTTAGAATATAATTTAGATGCTTAAGTTATACCAAATATTTCACTTAAATCTGATGTTTTCATCCCTGGAAGAAAAAGATAGAGTTATAGTAATTAACAGATGCTATTGGCCGTTATTGCGGCTTGTAGAAAGGGGATATAAAGTAGGTATCGAGCTGACGGGGCATACTCTTGAACTTATCGATGCAATTGACTCTTCATGGATTAATAAATTTAAACTCTTGCTCACCGAAGGAAAAGTAGAATTAATTGGTAGTGGATACTCTCAGATAATAGGACCTCTAGTACCTGCAGAAGTCAATGGTTGGAATCAAAAACTCGGGTTAAAAATATATAAAAAAATTCTCGACACGCTCCCCAAAATTGCTCTTGTTAATGAGATGGCATATTCGGCGGGGATTATTGAACATTATATTAATAATGGGTATGAAGCAGTTATTATGGAATGGAATAATCCGCGCAAGTACCACCCTGAATGGGATAATCAATATAGATATTATTCTCAAAAGGTAATAAATCAACAAGGAAGTCATATAAGTTTAATCTGGGCTGACTCAATTGCTTTTCAAAAGTTTCAACGATATGCGCATGGGGAATTATCAATTGAAGAATATCTTAATTTCTTAAAATTACATAAAAGTACTGATGTACGATATTACCCTCTCTATGCTAGTGATGCGGAAGTTTTTGATTTTAGGCCGGCGAGGTTTAAAACTGAGGGTAACCAATCTGAAGGAGAATCCGAGTGGGATCGAATTGAATTGCTGATAAAAATGGTTAAGGATGAAAAAGATTTCCAATTTGTTTTCCCCTCCGAAGTAATTGACGATTACGTTTCAGAATATAGCCAAAAGGAGCTATCTCTTGAAACGAGCGAGCATCCAATCCCAGTTAAGAAGCAGGTCAAATACAATATAACAAGATGGGCTCTAACCGGTAGAAATGATCTCTGGCTAAATACATTGTGCTACAGAATATTCTCGAATTCCTTGCAAGTGAAGGATGAAAATTATTGGAGAAAATTATGTTACTTCTGGAGTAGCGATTTTCGTACTCATATTGCTAATGGGCGCTGGAAACATTTATTGAGTGAAATTGAGAATTACCCTCTCGCGAATGAGCAAAATATATCTACAATGACTAAATCCACTGAGATTCATTTCTCACAGGAGCATAAATTTAAAACATTATCCGTCCCCAATCTCGATGTAGTTTTAAATATGTCAAAAGGGTGTGCAATACATGGTTATAAAGTTCTGGGGGAGAATCGTTCCTTATTTGGTACACTCGAACATGGTTATTTTGATGATATTGAGTTTGGGGTTGACTACTTTTCTGGACACACAATTATAGAGCAATTTGGAAAGCATAAAATCACGGATATATCGGCAAATGAAATGCAACTGTATCAAAATGAGAGCTCTTCTCAGGTATTGGTGGAAACCCAAAGTGAAGATGTAAGAATTAAAAAGATGATTTCGGTTGACAGTAAAAACGAATTGCTTAATATATCGACTAAAATATCATTCTCGAGCAAAAAAAAGGAAATTGTACATCCCTTCCATTTTACTCTCATCCCTGAAGCCTGGGACGAGTCAACTCTATACTATGCAACGCATAATGGTGGAAATGAACTAGAAAGGTATAAGATTAATAATCAGGAGTTCAACCATTCTGATAATCATTCCTTCTTAATTACCTCCAAACATGGACTCGGAAACACAAAGGGTATCTTCATGATAGGTGATCAGGATAAGGAGCTGATTTTTAAAACAGATCCTAAAAAGTCACAAATAATTCCCTCTGTATATTATAAAAAATTAACGAGAAGCAAATATTTATTCAGATTAGTTTATTCTGCACAAGAGGTGGATGAGACTAGCAGAGTTGATGAAAACAATTATTCAATTCATGCTTCTATATCTGTAAAATATTCAAATAATTAGCACATAACCCACAATTTAGCTCTCTCAGTGAAACAGATATTAAAAAAACTATTTGCTCATAACGAATCGGACTCCTTTAAAACCAAGGTTAAACGAGGAGCATTCTGGACCGTTGGAATCACAGTGTGGACAAGGATATTGGGGATAATAGCTAGCATTATAATTACCCGGCAACTTAGTCCTGAAGATTTTGGCTTGATGGCAATCGCAAGTTCCATTGTCGCGATAACGACAGGCATCACAGCAACCGGTTTTAATACTGCGATAATCCAGAAGCAAATTAATCCGGATATACTATTAGATTCTGCATGGACAATGGAGTTAATGAAGGGATTAACACTTTCTATCATCATTTACATAACCGCACCATATGTGGCAAATTACTTCAGTGATTTAAGATTGATACCGATGCTTAGGATTCTAGGGTTAACATTTGCAATCAAGGGGGTTGAAAATGTTGGAGTAATTTGGTTTAGAAAAAACCTTGACCTAAAGAAAGAGTTCATCTTTAATGCCATTCCTGAATCAATATATTTTATCCTAGTTATTACCCTAGCTTTTTCATTAAAAAGTGTTTGGGCATTGATAATAGCTACTGTTCTCGGGGTCATTATCAAGACGGTACTATCTTATTTCATTCACCCATATCGCCCAAAAGTAGAAATAAACTATGAACACTTCAAAGAGTTGCTCGCCTTCGGGAAATGGATATTGGGAGGAAGTATTGCCGTAATGCTACGTAATCATGGTATTTCACTTTTTATCGCAAGATATTATAATACTGGTATTCTAGGGTCTTATAACAGGGGTGAAGTATTTTCTCGAAAAATATTTGATGAAATTACAAGAACCCTATGGAAGGTGGGCTTTCCTGCATTCTCAATGTTGTCCCGTGATATTCCAAGATTTCGAAAAATATTCTTAACTACATTAAAAATGATAACAGTTTTAGGTTTTCCCATGACCATCGGTTTGTTCGTTTTGAGCAGTGAAATCACAGTCTTCGTGCTAACAGAAAAGTGGATATCTATTGTTCCCCTACTCCAGCTATTTTCTCTAAGTGCTATTACGGGATTTATCCAAACACCAGTAGGAATATCATTTCAGTCAATGGGGAAACCCGCCATAAACACAAAATTGGCACTTATCAATATGATCCTATTGTTGGTATTGATATATCCTATATCGATTAAATATGGTGTTCAAGGCATTATCCTCGCTTCGATCATATCAAACCTGGTAATATTTCCTATCGGCTGGGTTAATATAAGCAACTCTTTAAAAATTGGTTTTAAAGAGTTCGTATTATCTTTCCTACCTCAACTTCTATATTCAGTTTTGATGGGAGCCATTATTTACCAACTGAAGGCTTCACTTTACAGGATAAACTCCCTGTCAGATTTGATTATATATATACTTATTGGTGTATTAATATATACTATAATATTACTGGTCTCTGACAGATATTTAAAAACTAATTATAGAGACACAATGTTCATTTTGTTAAGGTAGATTAAGGTAGATTAATGAAACTATTAAGAATTATTTATAATAGGATGTATGAACAATCACTCCTCTGGGATGCCTCAGTGTACTTTTTAAAGATGGGAAGTACCCACATATATGATCAAGGTACATCGGAACACATGCCTAGATTTATCTATACTATATCCTATTTCTTTTATCGGGTGTTTATATTTCCACTATTCCTCATATTTAGACAGCAGATCATGACTAGTGAAGAGTTATCTAAAAAACACACATGGTTGATCGATGGGAGTATGACAGACAGAATCGCCTTAAGTCCTTTGATTTTTACTAATAACAGTACTTTTGTGCTACCTAATGGGGCTATTGTGTATAGACGGCTCATCGCATATAAGATAGTCTGGCTCATTCCTCTTCTTTATTGGCTGTTTAAAAAAAACAGACTCAAATTCTTTATTCACTATTATGATGTATTAGGTATGTATGAAGAAAGTTTGCGATTACTTAAAAAGTATAGACCAAACAAGCTTGTCTTTGCTTGCGATCATGTTCCTATTCAAGTTGCTTTAAAAAATGCTGCAGAAACACTTGGAATCAATACATATTATTTTCAGCATGCATCAGTTGCTAAACACTTCCCTCCATTGAATTTTACGGTATCATTTCTAGATGGTCAAGATGCATTTGATAAATATTTAAAAATAGGGACTATAAAAGGACAGGTTGAATTAATAGGAAACATAAAGTCTAGGAGTAAATCAGGCATATTAAATACAAGTACATCTGTAAAGAAGGTGGGAATCGCAATTAATCGTACCAATAAGATATCTGATATGATACAACTTGTGGATATAATAAAGGATAATTGCCCTAATGTAAAATTCATTCTTAGAAATCATCCAGCAGATCGGCGTAGTATTGATGTAACTTCTCAGGACTACCTTGTCTCGAATCCCAAAGAAGAAACGACTCTACAATTCTTTAATCAAATTGATTTACTTATAGCTGGTAATTCAGGTATTCATTTAGAAGCCGTTATGTTAAATATTGTTTCGGTATACAGTGGAGGCTTGGAACCAAATATGTGGGATTCATATGGTTTTATAAAGAATGGGCTGATTGAAAGTGCATCATCAATGGAGGCATTGATCGAAATAATTAATAAAGAGTCAATTCAGAAATCTAATGTTGTCTCTCGAGCGGCATATTATGATGAATACATAAACTCTAATTGTGATTACGAGGGCATTTTAGGAGCTTATGATTTGAAAATCAGTCCTGACTTTCGTCGACAAGATATCGGATTAATTTCAGTTAAAGAGGATGGGGATAATTTAATATAGATCCTGACTATGAGATATTTATCAATAATATTGAACTATTGGATATTCTTTTCATTTATGATGATTATAGCTACATCATCTATATTTGTACCTGGAAATAATCAAATTCGGATCGTTGTCGTAGGTATTAACATATTAAGCATGTTAGGTTTCTACCTTCTTGTAAAACAGAGTATGGGAGGCTCGTCTACCCAAGTTTACAATGAAAATAGATTGTCATTAACTCTGGGAGCTTACTCTTTTTTGTTTCTGTTTATTTTCAAGAGTTTGTATTATTACGAAACAGATTCATTCTTTGAATTTAGCGCAAGAGATTCACTCGAGTATCATGAAATGGCCCTTTGGATGACAAGGGATGGAAATTTATTCAATTCTGTTACTCAGTACATAGATTTTGGATATTTTATCGATGATCTTGGGGCTACTCTAATTATAAGTCTCGCATATTTGATTTATCCCTCAACAATTACTTTTAATGTGGTAAACATTCTCGCAGGCATATTGACCGCAAGAGCTTTATTCCGAATTGCTAAATATTACACTGATCGAAAATTCGCATATGTTACTTCCTTGACGTATGGTCTTTCTTCTTTTACCATTTATTTCTTTTCGACAGGGATTAAAGAAACTTTTTTTGTAATGTTAATAGTTCTGAGTTTCGAAAAAATACTGTTATTTCACAAAACAAGGAGCTGGAGACATTTATTTCGAGCGATTCCTTACAGTATCGCTATTTTCTTTTTTAGACCTGTTGTATTAATAATGCTCATCATTTCTATCTATATTGGTCTTTTGTTAAGTAAAAAGAAACATTTGCATTCATACTTAGTGCTTATTGGATTTACATTCGGGATTATTCTTGTGGGTAGGGAGATGTTCGCCATAGGAAATTCTGTCTCTATAAGTAGTGAGATAGTGGCTCAGAAGCAGAATTTAATCCCAAATGTGTTTAATTATAGTTCTGCGCTTTTGGCATCCATAGCAGGTCCTCTACCTAGCTACTTGCCAACAATTGGTAGAGAACAGCAAGCTTTTTATTCAACGGGTCTTGGGTTTAGACTCTTCATAAGCGGCTTTTTTCTACTGGGCTTAGCTCAAATTAAAAAAGTGAAGGATCCTTTTCTGATGGCCATCGGAATATTCACTTTGTTGGAGATGATTTCTCTGGCAATAATTTTAGAATCATTTGAATTACGATATAGCATGGTACATATACCCTTTGTTTACCTCATTGCTTTCTATTATCTACACAATTCAATGAATACTCTTAGCGGGATTAGGCAACAAATATTATTACGTGGCACAATGATCATTGGATCACTCTTAATTCTCGGTTGGAATATCAGGTTTTAAATCAATATTAAATGTATTTATTAAAAGGTAGAGCATGAGTTACGCAATTATCACTCCTGTGAAGAATGAATTAAATTATTTTAGACAAACAATAGCCTCTGTTTGTAGCCAAAGCCTAATCCCAATAAAATGGATAATTATGGATGATGGATCCACAGACGGTACTACTGAGCTCATTAATGAGTTCAGTGCAAAATATTCTTTCATTGAACATCATTATTTAGAGAACTATAAATCAGAATTGAATTCGATAGGTGGAAGAAGTGGTGCATTAATGAATCTTGCACGCAAGCATATACCACGTGATGTCAAGTCAATTGTCAAGATTGACGCTGATATCGCATTCCCAAATTATTTCATTTCGCACCTATTAAACGAACTCAAGAAGAATCCAACCCTGGGTATTGCTTCGGGTCATTTACTACAAAATGGTATACCAGAGTTGATTAAGGATTATAATGCTAATCGTGGCGCTGTGAGGGTTTACAGAAAAATGTGTTTTGATCAGATCGGCTCCTATTATATGTGTAGGGGCGAAGACGACATGGATACCTATACAGCTCAATATCTCGGATGGGAGACGAAGACATTCGACATTTATTTTGATCATCTTAAACCAGAAGAGGCTAAAGGAGGAGACCTTTCTAGTCATTTTGAGACTGGCTATTATAAGGGTAAAATTCCATATATTTGGGTGTACTTTCTAGGGGCGAGTGCTTCGCAAGTAATGCAAAGACCTCTCATAATAGGAGCCATGGCTCAATTACTGGGGTATATTTCATCAAGATATATTCATCGATGTAGACCATTTGATAAGGATGTGTGTGATTTTATAAGATTTGGTCAGCAAAGGAAGTTAAAAGAATATTTGTTTCATCCATATAAAAATAAAGAGAGGGTAAGAGCCAAAGGATAATAATGGGAAAAATAGAAGGCGATAAGGATGATTGAAGAAGAAAAGATATGCTCAAGATGCATTCTAGACACTACAGTCCCAGAAATAGTATTTGATAAAAAAGGTGTGTGTAACTATTGCAAGATCAATGACGAGATCATGCGAGAATATCCTGATGGTAGCGAGGGCGCCAGTCGGCTAAATGATCTCATCGAGAAGATCAAAATATCTGGCAAAGGGAAAAGATATGATAGCCTAATAGGAGTAAGTGGTGGTACCGATAGTACCTATACATTATATCTGATGAAGAAAATGGGATTGAGACCCCTCGCGGTACATTTTGATAATGGATGGAACTCAGAAATAGCTGTCCAGAACATTAAGAATGCAACAAATACACTAGGGATAGATTTGTACACCCTCGTTGCTGATTGGGAAGAATTTAAAGATATGCAGCTCGCTTTTCTTAAATCATCGACTCCGGATGCGGAGGTGCCAACAGACTATGCGATAATTTCGGTTCTACTAAAAGTAGCTGCCAAGGAAAACATCAAATTCATTATCGAAGGACAAGCATCGAGAGCGGAAGGAACCACTCCTCTAGGGTGGACATATCATGATGGACGATATCTTAGAAGCATCCATAAGAAATTTGGCAAGCACAAAGCTAAGAGTTTCCCAATACTATCTCTGTTTCACTTACTGTATTATTTCTTCATAAGAAGAGTAAAGCTTATTCGCCCCCTGGAATACTCTGATTACAGCAAGCAAATGGCCAGAGAAGTGAATTCACGAGAATTGGCGTGGAAAGATCCTGGTGGTCATCACCATGAATCAATTTTTACTAGATTTTTTCAATCGTATTATTTGCCAAATAAATTCAATATTGATAAGCGAAAACGAGAGTGTTCGGCAAAAATTCGCTCTGGTAAAATGACTCGTCAAGAGGCTTTAACAGAAGTGAGTACTCCATATCCTGTTGAAGAGGGTATCGTAGATTACACCATCAGTAAATTGGGTTTAAACAAAGAAGAATTTGATGAGATTATGACGGCTCCAGCAAAGTCATTCTTGGACTATCCAACGTACTTCCCTTTGATCCAATTGTTACGATGGCCGATAAAAATTGCCTGTAAGCTTCACATATTCCCCCCTATATTTTATTATAAATATGGTGTTAATCACTCTTCAAAAATAAGGAAATATTGGAAGGAGTTTGATCAGAATTCTGTATGATAGTCGTAATTGATTATGGAATGGGTAATCTGGGGTCTGTCTTAAAATCTCTTAAAAGATTGACGATTGATGCCAAAATCAGTACATCAATTCAAGATATTGAGCTAGCTGATAAATTGATTCTGCCCGGAGTAGGTCATTTCTCCAATGGAATGAAGCACCTCAAAGAATATGATTACTTGAACATTTTAAATGACAAAGTAATCAAAGACCAAACTCCAATATTAGGGATCTGTCTGGGGATGCAACTATTCTCAAGCCACTCACATGAAGGGAATGTGGATGGTCTGGGTTGGATAGATGCCGAAGTCGTGCGTTTCGAAATTGAGGATAAGGTCAAGTGGAAAATACCTCACATGGGTTGGAATTCAGTTGATATCAAGAGAAAGAGCACGTTTCTAGGGGGAATAGACCAGGACGAGCAATTTTATTTTGTACATAGCTATCATATGAATTGCATGGTAAAGGAGGATGTGCTTTCTTCTACTGAATATGCTTTTGAATTTACTTCTGCTATTCAAAAAGGGAATATCTACGGAACTCAATTTCACCCTGAGAAAAGCCATGACAAAGGCTTGGAAATACTCAATAATTTTGTGCATAAGATTTGACCTATGTATAGACCACGTGTGATACCTGTATTGCTGCTTCAGAACCTTGGCTTGGTAAAGACAGTAAAGTTTAACAAACCTCGTTATATTGGCGATCCCATTAACGCTGTAAAAATATTTAATGACCTACGCGCGGACGAGCTGGTCTTCTTGGACATCACAGCAAATAGAGAAAATAGAAAAGTATCACTTGATTTTGTCCAAAAAGTTGGGGCTGAAGCAAACATGCCATTTGCTGTGGGCGGTGGGATCAGATCAATAGCAGACATCAAAGAAATAATCAACGCAGGTGCAGAAAAAGTGATCTTGAATACACATATTTTTGAGAAACCGGAACTGCTTAAAAATGCGGTCGCGGTTTATGGCAGCTCGACTATTGTCGTCTCTATCGATGTCAAGAAACGCCTGTTAAAGGGACAACAAGTTTATATATATGGGGGTACCAAAGCTACCGGAGAAGACCCAGTAGAATATGCTCAGAAGGTAGAGCAATTGGGTGTTGGTGAGATCATCATCAATTCTATTGATTGTGATGGTATGATGAATGGCTATGATCTTGAGCTAATAAATAAGATATCAGAAGCGGTGACCATTCCTGTTGTGGCTGTTGGGGGCGCTGGCAAAATTGCTGATTTTTCGGCTGCAATCAAAGAAGGCAATGCATCTGCAGTTGCTGCAGGCTCTATGTTTGTTTATCATGGTCCCAGGAATGCTGTACTAATCAATTATCCAGCTAGACATGAGTTAAAAGAAGTATTCATATGAGACTCCTAGTTGATGTTGCTCATCCAGCAAATGTCCATTATTTCAAATATTTTATCCAAATTATGAAGGATAAAGGGCATGAAACTCATGTAACAGCTAGGGAAAAGGATGTTACATTTGACCTTTTGAAAGCCTACAAAATCCCATATTACGATATGGGTGATGGCACTATTGGTAGTGGTATTTTAGGAAAAATATTATATGTATTGTGGGCAGATGTCTTGATGTATAAACAATTTAAACTCTTTAAGCCTGATGTTGCGGTTAGTTTTTCCTCTAGTTATGTAGCCCATATCTGTTCCTGTTTTAAGATTCCCCATATTACTTTTGAAGATACTGAACATGCGAAAGCCAACAGAACACTATACAAAAGTTGGACTGATTTAATTATTACTCCAGCTTCCTTTTATGATAGCCTAGGCTACAGACATATGCGGATGAAGTCTTTCATGGAGCTGTTCTATTTGCATAAGAATCATTTTTCACCTAAACCTCAAATGCTTGAAAAATATAAAATCAATATTAACAAACCTTTTGTGCTCTTTAGATTTGTTTCATGGGATGCTTTTCATGATATCGGTGAGAAGGGGATTGATGAAAGTGATAGAATGCGTCTGATTGAAATAGCAAAAAATTACGGTGATATTTATATATCCTCTGAAAGTCCTTTACCAGAACAGCTAAAAAAATATAGGTTGAATATTGATTTTCATGAGATCCATCATATTCTAGCTTTCGCTAAGCTATATGTAGGTGAAGGGGGAACTATGGCATCCGAATGTGCTATGTTAGGAATACCATCAATCTATATTAATAGTTTACCACTAATGGGATATTTAGAGAATGCACAAAAAGAAGGTTTACTTTATCATTTGAACAAAACTGAATCAATTCTTGCCAAGATGAAGACCATATTAAAGAATCCAGATTCTAAGAAGAGATTTAAAAATTATAGAGATAATATGTTGGCTAATTTAATTGACCCAAATGCATTTTTGATATGGCTGGTAGAGAATTATCCAAATTCTAGAGCATTGCTAAGTGAGAACCCCAATTATCAAAATAAATTCAGATAAATTATGTGTGGAATATTTGGAGTTATTACCGCAAAAGATTCAACTTATTCAGAGAGGTTCCTCTCTCGATCATTAACCCAATTAGCTTTTTTATCCGAGTCTCGGGGAAAAGATTCTTCTGGATTATGTACATTTAATCAGGAGAAAGAGCAAATTGATGTTATCCGCGGACCTCTGCCAATTAAGCAATTGTTTAAAAGACCTGAGATAAAAAGAGCTCTATCTAGTGCTTTTATGCAGGGTGATCATGCAAAATACGCTTTTGGCCATGCCCGCCTGGTAACTAACGGTACCCAACTTAACCATTCAAACAATCAGCCTGTTGTCAAAGATGGTATAGTTGGGGTGCACAATGGAATTATTGTAAATGTTGATGATCTATGGGCTGTTAATCCGCAAATCTATAGAGAGCACGCCATAGACACGGAAGTCATGCTATCGCTAATAAGATCAGAAATAGGCGATGGAAAAGGTGCTCAGCAGGCGGTTTCAAGTAGCATTAATCAGGTTTTGGGGACTGTTGCGGCTGCCATAGCGTTTGATGATTTGAATCGGTTTGTTTTGGCTACAAATAATGGGTCTCTTTATACCATCCAAAATAATAAGGATATCGTATTATTCGCATCAGAGCTATACATACTATTAGAGTATGCAAAAAAAAACAACCTGTCTGAAATTGGAAAATATCAACTTGGTCAATTATTACCTAACAACGGGATAATTGTTAACCTGAACAAGTATGAAGTAAATCAATTTTCTTTAACAACAGGAAAGTCTTCCAAGATTGATGGCAGTACTGAGTATAAATACCCAATCTCAATTTCAAATATTGATGTACAGGATGAGCAACTTTCTACAGTGGTCGATTTAAATGTTATTCATTTAAATCCAAAAGCTGTAAAGGAACGATCTATATTAAATTATCCTCTTGAAAAGATAAGGACTTTAGAACGATGTTCTGTTTGTTTACTCCCGGAAACATTTCCATTTATTGAATATGATGAGAAAGGGGAATGCAATTACTGCAAAGGCTATAAAAGGAAAAACCAAGCTAAACCAATTGAAGCTCTCCATAGGCTGGTAGAGCCTTATCGACGCTCAAATGGAAAACCAGAAGTGTTGATTCCATTTAGTGGAGGACGAGATAGCACTTACGTATTGCACATGGTGAAAAAAGAATTGGGCCTAAATGCTGTTGCTTACACTTATGATTGGGGGATGGTCACTGATTTAGCAAGGAGGAATGTAGCTCGTGTTTGTGGCAAACTGGGTGTCGAAAATATTATTGTTGCTGCAAATATTCATTGGAAGCGTGAAAATATCAGGAAAAATATTTCAGCCTGGTTAAAAAAACCAGCCTTAGGTATGATTCCCTTATTCATGGCTGGAGATAAGTATTTCTTTTACTATGCTCATAAAATTAAAAAGCAACTTGGTATTGACATGGAGATATGGGGTGTCAATGATTTGGAGAATACTAATTTTAAAACAGGCTTTGCTGGTCTAGCCCCTCAGTTTGATAAAAAGCGTATTTATTCTATTTCACTACAGAACCAGTTAAAATTATTTGGCTTTGTTGGCAAAAATCTGATTCAAAGCCCCGGGTATATAAATCAATCTATATTAGACTCACTTGGTTCATTTGCTTCACGGTACATTACTCCCAAATCGGACTACTTTCATTTATTTGATTTTACTCGATGGGAAGAGAAGCTGATAGAGGATACCATTATTAATAATTATGATTGGGAAAAAGCCGCAGATACTGACTCAACCTGGCGTATCGGGGATGGAACAGCTAGTTTTTATAATTATATTTATACCTTAATAGCAGGCTTCAGTGAAAATGATACATTCAGGTCAAATCAAATTCGTGAAGGCATGATCTCGCGAGAAAAGGCTTTAGCCTTAGTTGAAGAAGAGAACAGACCTAGATATAATTCACTTAAATGGTATCTTGAAATAATTGGATTAGACTATACAGAGACAATCAGAGCGCTCAATAAAATTCCACGGTTATATTGAAATATTTATTACTGCTCATATTATTTTTATCTCCACTTATAAGTCATTCTCAAACTTATTTTCTACTTTCAGATTCACAGAAGGAATATTTAGAATACAAAATTCTTCTTCTGGACGTCAGAGATTATCCGCCTAGCCAGCCAGCCTCAAACGAGCAAATATTTAACATTGTTTCCACTGATACATCCTTTCACGGTCAGAGTATCAAGCATATTATTATTAAACCCAAAAGCACCCTTCATGTGGGAACATCTGCAACAACCTATTTAAATCGGAATAACAGTGGAGTATTAACCAATCTTTATGGAATCTATCGACAAGGCGGCACTCATGCGGTCTTTAATTATCGGGCAGATTCCGATTATCAAAAGAATGATAAATACTTTGGTTCGGTAGGGAAGTTTGGCTCAAATGTCATAGGGCGGATCACAGATTCTTACATTCTACATGCTAAAGGTCCTTTCAGTTTTTTCTATGGTAGACAAAGTAGAAATTATGGTTTGTTGACGAGCCCCAGCTTAATCCTGTCAGATTATCCGTTTAGCTATGACCATTTCCTCTTCGAGTATGAGACTCATTATTTTAATTACTCTTATCTTACCACACGCTTGGAAGACAAGGATGCCTATGACATTCGCGATGATATAATTGAATCAACTTGGCAAAAAAGATTCCTGTCTTTTCATCGCTTAGATATTTCTATATCAGACAATCTTAAAGTTAGTCTGAGTGAGAGTGTCTTATACGGTGGATCGACCCAGACGATGCTTCCAATGTACCTAAATCCGATGAATATTTGGTTCATATCCAAAATGGTAGAAAGGAAAGGGGTTGAAGAGTCAAATGTAAATGCTCTCATGGCATTTGATATACTATATAAACCTAAAGCCAACATTATTTTCTATCAGCAAATATTAATTGACGATATGGACTTTACAAAAGAGGCTAGGGAAAGATATCCTGATAGGATTGGATATACAGGAAAGGTGTTCTTGCTTGATCTTCTGCCCGAATCACTACTATCGATGGAATATGTGCATATTAGCAACTGGACCTACAACTCCTATTATACATTTGGGAATTATACATTTTACGACATGAGTCTGGGATATCCACTACACGGGTTTGAGCAATTTGAATTAAAATTTAACTCCTTCTATCTGAATAAAATGACTTTCTCCACAAGCATATTTTCCCGGAGGGCTCGAGAACAAGATATGGAATCACCTTTCATCGATATAAAAACAAAGTTTCCTATTGGCACAGCCCAAAGTTCGATGGGATGTAAAATGGGGGTGAGCTACTTATGGTCAGTAAAAGGTTCAATCAGCCTGCTAATGGATTATATTAGCCACGAGAATTTTCAAAACCTAGAGGGGCAAAATAGTTCATCAACGAATATTTTAATGTCATTCGACTATATCCTTTAGTAGGATCAGGAACCGCTTTTCCCAAATTCTAAATGAGCTATAAGAAAATAAAATATCTTAAACTTCTATCTGAAATAATAATCTTAACGATTAGCTATTTGTTCAATCATTGGGTTAAATTTGGTGATTTTGATTTTAGTAGGCCAGCGTATGTTGAATTAGCAATTATTTTCATCATTACTTGGCTTTTATTGTCTTTTTACTATAAAAAGTTTGATGATTTTGCTCTCCACAGACCTCTATTTAGAGATCTTTTGAATCAATCTACTCTAGTTTTACTCTTTCTGTCACTACTCTGCTCAGTTACCAGCCTAAATCTAATATCCCGATTATTTTTGATACAGATAGTGTATTTACCGACAATCATTGAGTTGGTTGCCGGGTTTGCAATGAATATATATTTAGAGACAAATCAAAAGACTACAAGAGATTTATATCCACAAACGGTAGAGAAAATTCACTATACCCGAGTCATTATGAGTGGTTTGTTATTATCTATCGTATTCTTTGGGCCATTTATGCTGGGGATTTCAAATCCTGAATCATCTGAAATTTGGGAACGCACCATTCTGCTGCTAGTTCTGAGTTGGCTAATTAGTTCTACTCTGACCTCCAAATTTAAAGCTGCAACCGGTCAGAATTTGTTTTATAAGATAAATCCTTTTTTAAAATCATCCATACTCATGATCATGATCTATAGTACAACATACTTTTTTGGACGAATTGAAGATTCATTGATTGATTATAATTTGCTGGTACCTGTTGTCAACTTTGGTGTTCTTGAGCTGCTTCTTGCTTTTCTCTACTTCAAATATATTGAGAACCCAGTTCCGCCTAAAATAGTTAATCAATCAACACAAATTGGTCAGGAAAGCTTAATTGATAATAATAATATCACGAGCAGTTATAGTGAAAATAATGTAATAATGCTCAAACAGATGGAGTCAATTGATTATACTAATGGCGAAGATATTCTGGAAACTACCAAATCATTCTTTCGGTCAAATAATCTCAATCCACATAGATTCAGAATTTTTTATAACAGGACCATATTTGATATCCAGATCCTAAAGAGAGCCTCCATTGATTGCATACTGAATTATTATTCAACCAATGATATTCAGAATATTAATGATTATTTTCGGGCCTGCTACAATGCTATATCCATAAATGGATATCTGATCGGTATTTACATACCACAAGAATTGGATCGCTTAAATCTAGAGCGACGAATGCCTCGCTCTTTGTTTGTAGTTTATTATCCAATTCACTATTTACTAAAGAGAGTACTTCCCAAGCTTCCTTGGACCAGTGGAATCTATACCATACTAACCAGGGGACGGAAGAGATTAATATCAAAAGCAGAATTGTGGGGTCGACTTGCATATGCTGGATTTGCTGTAAAGCAGGAATCAAAGCTTAACGGAAAGGTCTTATTCATAGCTAAAAAAATATTAACACCAGCTGATGAAGAATATCCCTCATACGGTCCGATAATAAAGCTCAAAAGGACGGGTCTTAATGGAGAGCAAATTCGTATTTATAAGTTGAGAACGATGTTCCCTTACAGCGAATTTATACAAAAAGAAGTTTACGAGCAAAACAGCCTGGATCAATCTGGTAAGTTAAAAAATGATTTCAGAAGGAATAAAGCTGGCATCATATTGAGAAAAGTCTGGCTGGATGAAATTCCTCAAATATACAATTGGATCAAGGGCGATATTAGCTTGGTAGGGGTTCGAGCCTTATCTGAGCATTATTTAAGCCTCTACCCTGAAGATCTGCAAGAACTAAGAAAGAAACACAAACCAGGTCTTTTACCTCCGTATTATGCTGATTTACCGAAATCATTGGACGAAATTGTAGACAGTGAGCGTAGATACTTGGTTCAGAAGGACGAGAAACCATTCTTGACAGATATAAGTTATTTTTTTAAAATTGCTGCTAATATTATATTTAAAGGGGCTCGAAGTGGATGAGAGCATCCTAATATCTCATGAATAATATTTTGCATCTTCTTGGGGTCAATACCTCATATTTAAATCGTTTCATATTCACTATTATCATACTCAATTTTTGGTTATCAACATCCAGAGCTGCTGCCAGATATGTAACAATTGAGCGTCAAGTTTATCGAAATCTAGAATACCAGTTCATTATGACAGATAATATTAATGTATTTGTAATGAATCAGCCCTACAATGAGAGTTCCCTCCACCAGAATGGTGCATATTTCATCAAACGTACTCCGAATAGGGCGGAAATTATTGAAAGTGAAGATGGAATCTCTGTTCTGGTCAAGCCGGGATATCAACTTCAAACGGGCTCTGAATCTAGTTCAAACCCATCTACACTGATTGATGGATATTTCAAAAGCGGCAACATAGTTGGTGTAAACAGACTTTATGCGTCACAGCAACTTAAGAAAGACGAACAGTTTCATGGCGATAAAGGTGAGTGGGTAAGTGCATACTTATATGATGCATATGTGATCTATTCAGCTTCACCAAGACATTCTTTTTTTGGTGGACGCACTGCCAGAAATATCGGTATTCCCAATGAGTACAGCTTATTTCTTTCAGATAATCCATATCCATATGACCATTTTGGATTTTCGACTTCAAGTGATAATTTTCAATTCTCTTGGTATTTTGGCAGACTTAATGATATGCTGGGGATAGATGACGAGGGCCTGCTTATACCAATAGGGGAAACCAAGACTGTTCGGCGCTATATGTCATTCCAACGCCTTGATCTGAAGGTGAGTAAGAGGCTACAGATCGGCTTAAGTGAAGCGACCCTTTATGGTGGACCGGATCAAACTACAGCTGGTGCATACGTTAATCCGCTCAATTTTTATTATCTATCTCAAAGAAATCAGAATTTGCAGATGAACGGATCTTGGCAAGTAAATGTGTTTTATTATACTCCCCATAATTGGGCATTGTATCTTGACTTTTATATAGATGATTTTATTATAAATAATGATGAGGGTATCGACGATAGAGGAGTACATCCTGATCGACTAGCGATTATGTCAAAGATATCAATACCTGATCTAGGTACCTCCGCAACTCTTACAACACTCAGATATGTCCGTGTTTGGAATGAAACTTATGTGACTTATAGAAATTTTGAGAATTGGATCTATTTTAGCAAAGGTCTCGGATTTCCTGAAAGATCATATGAGGGTTTAAAATTAGAGTCAAGTTATTTAGGATCACAAACCTGGGAAATAAATTTATCTATCGAAGCCTGGCGACAAGGGGATAGATCCTTACATACAACACTGGTGGATGAGACAGATCATACGTTTCCCGCTGGTCCTGTTACTAACGGGTTTAGGACGCTTCTGGACATGCAATACCTGTATAAGAACCTAGTATTTAATCTGGAATTAGTATATGATAAAACCTCATCCAATATTGGATCAAGTTCGGCAATAAGCACAATCATGGGAATCAATTATACACATAATTTAAATTTGTAGATAATTAGTTAGTAGCTGTGCTCTAGAATCAATGATTATTCAGTATTAAACAGATCGAGAGGTGAGCAATTAATTGAGGTCGCATTATCTCTTGAGCTTATTACCTCACCAAAAAAGATATAAAAAAAGCCCCGCAGAATTAACGGGGCTTTTTTTAATAAACATAGGTAGTATGATTTAGAAAAGCGTACTAATATCGTAGCTCAAATATATTCCCGGAGTAACCCATGTGTGCAAACCATCATTCCCCTCAACTTTGGCAAGTTCAGAATCATAGGTTATATTCGCTCTCACAAATGGTTTTAAAACAAGTGGAACACTGGGTAGAGCATAAGAATATGTCAAACCTGCAACACCACCAGGTCCAAGTCCATACCAACCTGCACCTAACTCTAGGGCTACTGGACCCTGGGCGGTTTCAAGAATGGCAGTATTAACTGTTGCCAGTACACCAACACCAGATGATTTGTCCACGAAGTCATAGTAACTAATCTCGGCACCTAGACCCATTTCAAATGGACCTAAGGCAAATCCAAAAGGAGTTCCAACAACAACACCAAAATTAGGAATCACATCATAATCTGCGAGACTTCCCATTCCAATAGGATACCCTGTCATCAGACCTGCGGTGTATCCAATAATTGCTGATCCACTAGTAACTTCTGTTTCCATGGTACCTTCTTCAGCCAGCATGGCTTCCAGAGCGTCTCCAGCATCATCTTCTTCAACAACAGCTTCTTCAACGACGGTTTCAGTATCGTCCATGAGCATTTCGTCCATGGCCATAGTGTCAACAGCAGCAGAGTCAGCTACCATCTCACTGGCCATTTCCTCAGCAGGAGCTTCCATAGCTTCCTGACCGAAAGCAGCGACAGCAAATACTAGAATAAATAGTAAAGAAAAACGTTTCATGTTTCCTCCA
>Ga0233437_1003385_pt1 | contig 21102 bp, 40 predicted proteins | sample SI_122_August201_FD_182714 | JGI IMG/M metagenome (GOLD analysis project Ga0233437, IMG submission 182714) | Seawater microbial communities from Saanich Inlet, British Columbia, Canada - SI_122_August2016_200_MG | ecosystem: Environmental > Aquatic > Marine > Inlet | place: Canada: British...
CGACACCCTTCATCTTGATTTCACGCTGCGTGCGCTTCCATTCCCTCAAGTCTCTATCATAACTCATGAGCTGAACTCCTCGATCCCCATGTGGATGATGAACCACATCACAGACCAGAGGCACAAGAGACCGAACGCGCCACCGAGTCCGCCATAGTGCCAGCCCGCGCACACGACACCCGCATACGCAGCCACGTTGACCACGTGCGCGAAGCCGTTACCCACGAAATACCTGTTGCAGCTGGTGCTGGCCATGTGCTCATTCCCTTTCGACGTCATGGAGTATACCTCGATTTATGATGATGGTGATTGATTATCAATTGCAGCCACCGCCACAGCAAAAAGCCGGAGTCCCTACAACTCCGGCTTTTTCGAGAAATGTTTTGCCATGGCGCCCGGCGCGTATCATCTCGGGCACCTAACTGCAGGGGCTCCCGATGCCCCCATTTTGGGTGACTCTAACCCATTGGCCCAACCCCTTACTAATTAACCCAAGGTTTTCGTCTCAACTCGCTGCGTTTCAATGATTAGAGAATAACACGTGATTTATACCCCGTGGTCGGTTACCAGTTGTCGTCCACCCCAGCATTAGCTGCTGCTCTGATTACAACTGATAATCGTTTATCGATTGTAATCATGGAAGGAAGGCGCTTTCCGCGCCCGTTGTGAGATCACCTCCCTACCAGTGAGCGAGCGGAATCGTGACATCCTCGTGAACGCTGACCTCGCCATCCAGGATGGACAACGCGATATCGAAGTGTCGCCCGTCGTCCTTGATCTCGAACACGCGTAGGAACGCGTCCTGCTTCAAGTTGGCGTATGCCCTGGCGAGAGCATGTGCGTCTTCGAGGGAAGGCACGTCCGGGAATCGGGTATTGCTGCTCTTGTGCTGATTGTAGATTTCGTACGCGTGAGTCATGTTCGTTGTCTCCCTTTCGATGGTTAGAGAATAACACGTGATTTATGGGTGGTGATCGGTTACCAATTGTCGTTTATCTCCACGCCCTACTTACAACTGATAAACGGTTACCAGTTGTCGTCACAATCGATAACCACATACTACACCGTCCAGGTGTGATATCATTCGTCTAAGTATATGAAATTACTTGAGTCTTGCGGTAGTAGGCGGGGCTACGTGCGAGAGCCTGGGGGCGGGGTCGCTGTCCGGAGATCCAGGCCCCGTTTTTACCCCCATAAATAACGGATTACTCCTCCTCGTAGCCGTCGAACCACGGCCCCATGCACTCGGAACGCTTGCGTCCAGTGTAGGACGTGCAAGTCGTCGAACTCGTTTCATCGTCGCTGCAGTGCTCCTGCGCCTCCTCCAGCGTCAGACCCTTACGTAGGGTGACCCTACGGTGGCGCAAGTAGTGGCGGACGATCTTGTACGTTGTCATCTCACACCCCCACGAACGCGACGACGATACCGATCGCGCCCACGATGATCAGGTAGGTTTCGGGGCTAGTGGGAATGCCTTTCAAGGCTTCATCGAGGTACGACAGCATGTTTCCATCTCCTTTGATGTCATGGAGTATAACTCAAGTTATCATAGGGGTGAGACGGTTATCAGTTGTCAGCGAATGGAGATATCACAAGTAGTAATCGGTTATCAATTGTTTATGGATGGTGGGGAGATAAAAGACTCCCGTGGTTGTGCCCTAACTAATTGTGATATTCCCGATAGTGCAGTACCGCATCGATCGCGCAGTCCGCGTGCTTCTCATGAATCTTACGTTTCGCGCCAATACGCGTTATCGCCCAAATATTACCGCTAGCGTAACCTTGCTTACCGTCAATCCAGTAATACCAGAGTGACTCATCATTACGTTTATAGATCGGCGTGCCACGCATGTCCATCTCCCTTGATGATTAGAGTATAACTCGATTAACTGGGGTGGTGGACGGTTATCAGTTGCAAAGATAGAGATAACACAATTGATAATTAATTATCAATTGTAATGTCGCCACTCCAGCCCAACGGCCACGTATCACGTGGCCGTTGGGCGCTGGAAGGTTGGCTAGTCGCAGGTGAGCCCCATCTGCCGTCGCTCTGCACGCGCCTCGAAGTCGTTGTACCAGCGATCCTGGAACTCCTGATCATCGTCGACCCATGGCTCGTACGGATCAGCGAAATCAGGGTTATGCTCACACCCGTCGCACTCACGCGGGCTCATGGGTTCACATTCGCCGTCGTCGATGAGATGACACATGATGTTTTCTCCCTTTCGATTGTTTAATTATACTGCATGGACAAAGGTTCGTTATCGGTTATCAATTGTTGGAATGAAGTAGTACTTTCCCGGGGAATCGAGACATAATCCCCTCGTTTTTCGTCGTTTATACAACTGATAATGGTTTATCAGTTGCGAGGACGGGTAATACCTCCGGGGAGGTTTAATAACCTCCCTTCTCCCCGGAGTGTCCGATCGTTTAGCTACCGTAACCAACGCTCCATTCGTCGGCGTTATCGTGCGTGATGTAGCTGTACTCGTACAGACCGTACTTGACGGGCAGCTTGAAGTGAGTCGGTCGAGTCTTCCACGTCTTGCACGCGCCGTTGGCGCGCACGCGTAGCGGCGTACCGTCAGCGTTCTTGAGCGTGACGTGATGAAACTCGTGCGCGGACATTGCTTGTTCCTTGGTAATCATGTCTCGTTTCCTTTCGATGATTAGAGAATAACACAAGGTTTATGGGCAGTGATCGTTTATCAGTTGTAGATTTATAAATCGCATGCCTTACAACTGGTAATTGATTATCACTTGTTTATGCAGCACCAATGACAGCCGGGGCCGATGGCCCCGGCTGTCAGCCTACGCTACTGCGTATAGATGGCGGTGTACCAGGACGTGCACTGCTCGGCCCAGCATCCGACGTCCTGCAACGCCGCAAGCATTGCCTCCCACTCCCGCATCTGCATGTAGTCCAGGTTGAACCACGGCGCGATGGTGGGGCCGTCGTGGACGACGATCAGGACACTGTTGCGCCCGTACTCCTCGCCCCTATCCGCCCACTCCTGAGGAGTATAGAAGCCCTGTCCGCGCTCGGCCGTTGCCTGAGTCACACCATCGCGACTCAGCTGTCTGACGATGGCTCGCGCCGCGAGGCGCCCGGTTCGGGTGAGTCCAGTTGGAATCTGCATGTCATCTCCCTTTCGATGTCTGGAGTATAACTCGGGCTATCGAGAGAGTGATCGGTTATCAATTGTAGTTATATACCTAAGTACAATCGATAATCGTTTATCAATTGTCGGGAATCGCAACTGATAACCGATCACGAGTCATCGTAACTCGTGATAATATACGTCTGATTAATGTCTACGGAGTCCGTACACGAGATTGTGCGTATGGGATTGGTAGATCCAGGCCCCGTTTTTACACCCATAAATAACGTGTTACCGCCTCCTCACCCTCTCTTCGTGCCGCGTCATGCATTCGAGATTATCACGCGCCATCACGCGAATATGTACAGGCTGTTTCTTGTCCGTCGCGAGTTGCTGCAACAGCACCTTGTTCCCCGCGAGGTATAGATCATCAATCCATGCCTGCGTTGCAATCAATGCTTGCTTGTCCGTTGGACCACGCATGGAGTTATCCCTCCCACCTATCACCGGAGTTAACCTGCTCGCCGTCACGCAGCGCACGCCTACGGAAAGGTCCGTCCGCAAGATTGTTAATACGGGCGGGGAACCTATTGAGGAAATGGAAGCATGCACGCCGCGCGCTAGCGTCAGTACGGAACACGCCGAGTACGACTTCGTTGCCAGCAGGTGTGATAACCGTGAAAATCATGTCCTCGCCCTTTCGATATATAAATCATAGCATGAGATAACGGGGCGACGAACGGTTATCAGTTGTTTATGAATGATGACAATACAATCGGTAATGGATTATCAATTGTTTATGACAGCAAAAGGCAGACGGGGTGTGTATACACACCCCGTCTGCCTACGCTCTACTTGATCTCGACTGCGCCGCCAGCGTCCTCCAGCAACGCCGCCGCACGCGCAGCGTCCTCCGGATCGACGTCGACCAGGACATAGATCGGAAGGCTCTCGGACATGACCTTTGCCTCCTTGAGCCCGGCGCCAGTGACCTCGCGCAACGCCTTGATGACAGAGATCTTGGCTCCCTCGTCATAGCTGAGCAGACGCAGCGTCGACTGACTGACGATGATCTCACGAAGCTGGAGCGCCATGCCGATGACGTCCCGGAAATCTTCGCCTGCCTTCTGCGGCGTGATAGCCCCGCACATCGCGCGACGGTAGACGGTTTCGACAGCTTCCTTGAACGTGGGGTCGGACATTGTTAGCACTCCTCGACAGCGAAGCCGACGTTCGACGGCGCGTTGGCGGACAAGGTGTCGACGTAATCCTGTACGGCGACCGCCTTACCGTCACGGTACACCTTGCCATCGTACGCGTAGCCCGCGAACTTGGTAGTCGTGCGCAGGCCACGTCGCGAAGTCTCGTGACGATAAATCACATGAGTCTTGCGACCCTTGGGGTTAGGAGTATTCTTGCGCTCGGACATTGGACATTCCTTCCGGGGACTCTGCGTCCCGTTCACTAGGTTATGTCCAGAGTTATAGCATCAGCCTGAGTGATAGTGATCGGTTATCAATTGTTTATCATGCGAGCGCTAACTCAACATATCCTTGTCGAGTTTTCTGCAAATGATAATCGTTTATCGTTTGTACTATCCAGGATAAGGAATCCCCCGATACCGGAAGGGAGGACCGGCACCGGGGGACGCTGGGAACCTGCTATCCGCCACCTCCTATTCGATTTCCGGGTGCAACTCGTGGTTTACTCCCCAGCCTTCGCCGCCCCACGAATTGGAGCGACCAGAGGGAAGAGACAGGTAGAAGGGATAGCCACGAGGGTCACCACTGCCAGGAATAAACCCCAAGGGCTGGTGATAATCACGAATCAAATCCCCAAGACTTTTTTCGATATTGTGAAGCCGCTTGCGATCCTCCTCGTCATACGAAGGATCGTTGCACGCGTCTTCGTGATACCGCTGGATTACATCGGCATTGAATACCAGCAAATCAGCGAAGTCCAGCGCCGCTTGAGAGTAGTCGCCCGTTTCCTTGGCGATCATGAGTGCAAGACAGGCAACATTTTCGGAGTAGGTCTTCATGGTTCGTGTGTCCCTTTCGATGGTTAGAGAATACCACAAGATTTATAATCACAAGACGGTTATCAATTGTAGTTATATTCGTACGTACAATTGATAATTCATTACCAATTGTATTCTCATAAGCAAAGGAAAGCGGACGTATAATACGCCCGCTTTCCTTTCGCCGCCTACCCGAACAGCTCGTCCTCCATGAACTGCTCGATGTCGTCCACGTCCCCGCACAACTCGAAGATCGCGTCTGCGGGCGAGTCACCGCACTCATACGTGTCACGCCAAAGACGATCGCGCATGTCACCCGACGTCACACCCACGGAGTTGAACAGGATGTTATCGACCTCGCGCAGCCAGTTTTCGTAACCCATGTTCGTTATCCCCTTTCGATGGTTAAAGTATACCTCGATTTATAAACGGAGTGGATGATTATCAATTGTAGTTATAATAGTAGGATTACAATCGATAATCGGTTATCAATTGTTTATACACGGAGGGGAAGGCTGCGCGGCGTCGGATGTCTTGGGGGTACAGCATCACTCGGGCCCTTCCATCATGCGCTCGACCTCGATGGTCACGCGCTCAATGGCGTAGGAGATGGTGTTGTCGCATCCCTTGCAGTACAGCTCTGCTGCATCCTGCGCGTCGGTCCAGTGCTGGTGTGCGCCATCGGTTTCCCGTCGTGTCGTGGTTCCGTCTGCCTTGGCCCATCCGATGAGTCCGCGACCGGCCGCGTAGATGGATGCCCTGAAGTAAATGCGGTCGATCATCGGGTGGCCTCCACGATCCGCACGGTGTATCCCTCGTCACGCAGCGCCCGCGCCCTGTCCGCTGCATCGTCGTGCGCGAGGTCCGATCCGATCGCGCTGGTTTCCATGAATCCGACACCCGTGGGCCCGTCGTCGGTGATGGTGTACCAGTGCCCGCCAGCGGGGTGCGGCTGCGTTGCGATGGTGACGGTGATGGTCATCGTGTGCTCCTTGGCTGCGTCGTTCATGATTAGAGTATAACCCAGGTTATCGTGAGAGGTGAACGGTTATCAGTTGTAGTTATATGGACGCGAAGTACAATCGATAATCGGATATCAATTGTTTATACACGGACAAACCAGGATCGGGCGCACGCCCGATCCTGGTTTACGAGCTATAGCAAGTCTTCGCAGTCGGCCTGCCATCCGTCCATGTCGTCGCCTGACAACTCCGCCAGGATAGCGGCCCCCTCGGCGCGCTCGCCGTGCCTCTCAGCGTCCGCTAGCACATCTGACAGGCATCCTTGGCCGTCACTGTCCCCGCACAAGTAAGCCATCGGAATCCCGTCACAGTCCAGCACGCCAGCGCGGTAGATATACCACTCGTAATCCTTGACGCGCCCGAATTGATCCGTATCTCCGATCTTCACCGGCCTACCGCCGCAACACGAGCACATTCCGCCGCTAACGGGATACAGCTTACCGTCAATGGTTGCGCCCGGATGAGGCAACGTGCCCTCACCGTCGCAAGTCTCGCACTTGTACGCACCCGCCTCACGCGCACAGTCGTCACAGATGACTTCTCCGTCCGAAGTAACCCAGGCTTCGGGATGGTAATAGCTATGACGCAGCTCCTCACCGCAATACGGGCAATGATTGACGTGATAGCCGTTACCCTCGCAGTCCGGACACGTGATATAGCCGAAGCCGTCACAGTCCGGACAATCGCCCTTGTTATCGGGACCGAAGCCGGAACCATTGCAGGTTTCGCAATTATCCTGCCCTCGCCCATCGCACTCGTCACACGTTTCACTGCAGCAATCCTCGGACGCGGTATAGTATTCCTCTGCAATGTCCCGGTTTTCGCCGTCGCCATCACAGTCCGGACAGATTTTGGTGTGCTCACTCATGCTTCGCGCTCCCTTTCGATGTTTGGAGTATAGCACCGCTTATAATGGTCGTGATTGATTATCAGTTGTAGATTTATAAATCCTGAATAACAATTGGTAATCGATTATCAATTGTTTATACAGGGCTAGCGCCCCTTGTGCTTGGGGTGACGTTGGTAGCCTCGCTTGGAATGGTGGCCAGCGCCTGACTTACCACGGGCGACGACTGCGAATACCGCGCGCCGCTTGGGAACCTTGGTTTTCTGCTTAGGCATGATGTCACCTCCTCACAGTCGACAGTTACCGTTAGCTTCCTCACGAGCATCATCCCAAGCGGATTCACGATCTTCATCTTCCGGCGCGGTACCGATTTCAAAGGATTCCATGCGCTCGATGTCACTAGCGCCGAAGTAATCAGGATCGGGACGATAATCGTAAGCGTCATCATCATCGCCCAGAGGATACAGCGACTCGGCATAGATCATAGGCGTTGCGCTGCAGATATAGGTGCGCTCGCTGTCATCATACAGCCAACACCAGCCGTCGAACGCGAATACCCTGAAGTTGTAAGGAATGGTTCGCGGGTCGTTAAGAGCCATGTTTTCGTGTTCCTTTCGATGTCTAGGAGTATAACCCGAGTTAGCATGAGAGCTAACGGTTATCGATTGTAGTTATATAGATGTGAGGTACAACTGGTAATCGGTTATCAATTGTATATGAACGCACAAGCGAGCCGGGCGCGTCACGCGCCCGGCTTCTGGGTCACAACTGCTAACCGATCACCGTAAGTTTATTGCCTACAATAGACTTGGTAATTCGGATAGTGGATCGGCCCCATGCCTCAGCACTACATACGATCTTGATAGTCGAACGCCCATCGGGTGTGTCGATCGTCACAACGCTTTCTAACCGCCTGTTACCTCCCTTGGTAGTGGCGTTGCCTTTCTTGCCTGTATCAGAAGTAGTGGAGCTATAGAATCTCAAGAGTTGACCTCGCGCCATTCCTCCAGCCAATCGATCATATCATCAGCGCTGGCCATGGCGCGGAGTTCACTCCCCTCCCATACGTAGCAGAGCCGATCGGTTGTGAAACACGTCTGGAGCACCCCACGGAAGGATTCCAGGAACGAACGTCCGTTTTCATCGGTCGCGCAAGGGTCTATGATATGCGTCCCGCAGTCGTACACTACCCACCCGAATACGGGCGAGGGATCGCCGTCGAGGTACGTGCGATCGTGTTCGAGATCGGACTTGTAATGGTGCGGTAGACCGTAATCGTTACACACAGTTTCGAGCGCCAGCATTGCGTCATGACTCATGTTTGTTGTCCCTTTCGATGTATGGAGTATAACCCGAGTTATCAAGATAGAGATCGATTATCAGTTGGTTTGAATCATGACGACAACTAATAATCGGTTATCAATTGCATAATCAATAAATCACAAACCAATTATTACACCGAATTAATTAATACCTTACTTCAACAATGACAACCGCTTAGTATATACGTGATAATCACGAGCTGCCTTTTCCGTTTCTCGAATCCAATAGGACACCCAAAAAAGAGGTCCATCAAATTCATCACACTTAGGAATTTCCTCTACGTCACTATAATCATCCAATATTCGTCGCGCGTTTTTGATCGCTGTTTCATGCGCACGCTTGGCTCCAGCAATTTCTTTACTCAATCTAACCTTCGAATCAGTCATTTATACCGCCTTTCGATGTCATGGAGTATAACACCAACAAGGTAGGATAGCGATCGATTATCAGTTGGTTATATACACTAACTACAACTGGTAATCGATTATCAGTTGTAAGCACGATTATCAGTTGTCGCTTTCCGGAGATCCAAAGCCAACTCGATCGACCATAAATTACGTAACGGCCCCTTAGAATTCGTCGCCGGGATCAGGTCCGACAGCGGCACGACGTGAGTAGTCTTCACATCGAGAAATCTTGCTCCTCATCTGCTTCAGCTCCAGAAGCAACGTCCTCAGAGTACGTCGCTGAGCTGGCGACCCACTATAATCACCACGATCAATTCCGTACTGAAGGCGCCGGATGTCATCTTCCAAGCGATACATACGCGCGATTTCCAGGTTCATTGTCGTGTCATTCATACTACCACTGACCTTTCTTGCTATAGACAGCAATCAGCACCACGTCCCGGTACTGTGCCTGTGACATCAACGTCCTCTCCCCAAGGTCTTGAAGGTCGCAGTCCCTAGTCGCGTCATCAGGCAATGGCACGTCAACCGTGTCCCACGTACCATCCCACTTCGCCAGTAGATACTCAATAACCGGATGTTCGTCTTCCATGTTCATCCGTCCTTTCGATGTAGTAATTATACTATCACCCTTAAACCCCTTGAACGATTACCAATTGTTACCTCGCCTATCACAATCGGTAATACATTATCAATTGGTTATACAACAGGTTGTCGAGCCGGAACGTGCTCGTCCCGGTTCGACAACTGCTAACCGATCACCGTGAGTTTATCGCCCTTGATCGACTTAGTAATTCGCACAGTAGATCGGCCCCATGGTCCGGCCTCACATACAATCCTAATCATCGACCGACCATCAGGTGTATTAATCGTCACCACACTCACTAGCTGACGGTTCCCTCCCCTCGTTGTCTTGTTCCCGACCTTGCCTGTATCAGACGTTGTGGAGCTATAGAAACGCATTAGAAATCAAACGTCTGCTGTGACAACCATTCACACACATCCGACGGCGAGCGCTCACGATCAATGGTCAGCAAACCATCACGCCACCCCTGACAAATATCATCCACAATCCACGCCATGAGATTAACAACCTCATCACGATCATAACTCGGCGTACGCTCCACCATTTCCGCCAGCGCAGGAAAACCCGGAAAATCATCGATAATGTCGTCGCCGTCACCCTGCGGCGGCGACTCTCCACAGCAGCTATTCGTATCCGCTCGCAAGAAGTACAAACACCGCTTTTCATCTTCGGCCACGACTTCACCGATCGCCTTGCCCGCGTCATCCTCGAAGTCGTACACGTCAGGCATACCGCCAACGCCAGACACCTTGCCATCATTGAACTGCGTCTCCGCAACATTTTCCATAAACGGGATAATCCAATTGTGAAGGTCATCCATGGTGTTCAACCCGAACATACCCAAAGTAATTAGATCGCGATCATATTGCGACACATCCCGCCACAATCCAAACACCTCGATTAACATGATGCCGCGCACACTCACCTTCTCATCACGAGAATCAACCCACCTGCGAATAGAATTATATTCGTCTTGCGTCAACGGCGAACCACAGTCAACACAATCGGATGCAAAGTCAGCAAGCGATATCGACCACTCACGAAACGGAAGGTACGGCGTACCAAGCTTGGTTTCAAAATCCGGATCGTCATGGTTAATATGCCACCCGAAGGGTGCAGAAGGTTGCGCGACAAAATCCTGGAGAATAGACAGCGCAACCCAGCTAGGCATAGAGTCATTAGGTGTCATGTTTCGTTTCCTTTCGATGTCATGGAGTATAACCCCAACAAGGTAGGGCGACGATCGATTACCAGTTGTTGATTCGCCTCGCGTACGTGGAGACTACAACTGATAATCGGTTATCAATTGTTAGCGCGATTATCAGTTGTCGCTGTCCGGAGATCCAAAGCCAACTTGATCGACTATAAATTACGTCAGCCGGATCTCAGCTTGAGACTACTTGACAGCCACTAGCCGCGTATATCCACAGATAGAGCAGTGACCCTCGGATGGACAGTCTAGACAGGGCTCAACGCCCGCCAGCTTGCGCAGGTGATTGATCTCCATGACGAGGTTAACCACTGTCCCCAGCAACAACGGTTTATTATTACAGACCTGACGAATGAGCGCGCCCAACTCGTCATTGGTGTAGACTGCGCGGCCGTCGCCTGCGATCCTCACGAGGTCACCTTGCGCAACGTACCGTCTTCACACCCCGGACACTCGTTGCCAACGTGAATCACGTTACCCAACTCCTCTTCATCTTCCGGGTCTTCGATAGAGAAGTATTCCCCGCAGGAGTCGCACTTCAGATCGTGTGCGTCAGGGTACGCCTTTGCAGGGTTGTCAGCCGCCCACCGATCAAGCACGCTGTTGTTGAATTCTTCAGCCAAGATTTCATATACGCCAGGGATAGTGAGCATCTCGCCTACCGTCATCGTTTCGGTAACGATATCCGTAAGCGCCTCCTCGAATTCGCCGGACGTCATCTTACTGTAGTCAGCCATGTTCACCACCATCCCTTTCGATGGTTGAAGTATAACTCAAGTTATCGTGAGAGATAACGGTTATCAATTGTAATTATAAATCCGTGAATCACAATTGATAAACGATTATCGATTGCAATATGAATATAAAAGTAACGTCGGCCGAGGAGCACGAAATGCGCTCGACTCGGCCGACGATCGAAAGGTTAGTTATCCATTCCCCGACGACCCGCACACTTACCGCACAGATAGACAGGTCGCTTGTCTCCCCAGTTCCCAACCGGATGCTTAAGCGCCACCAGCCGCACGCCCTTAGTTGAACCGCACCGCTTACACTTGGGCTTGTGCTTAGCCATTACTCCAACGTCCCCTTTCCACACTCAGGACACTTATCACCCATGTCCGCGACGTTATCGTCACACTGCTTCTGAGTGAATGACTCCCCGCAGTCGTCGTTATCGCACGTATACACCGGAGTATCGAAGTAGTCTTCAATTTCGTGAAACTTGATCTTGTCCATCACGTCCTGATACATGGCGTAAAACGCGAGCTGAGTCACGACCTGAGAAGCGCTGTCACACGATCCCAAGTCCACACCCCCGGACTCGATACCCTCGTCGGGGTTAGACGACTCCATAAGCGCCATATACGCGTCACGGGTGTACGTGAGGTGACTATCCACGGATTGGTGCACGAATTCGATCGCGAATTCGTTAACCTCCATGGAGTCATCGCAGTTATCCTTTGCCTCTTGGGTTGCGTCCTCAGCAATTCCGGATACGTCTTCGTAGTAGCTCATGTGTTCGTCCGTCCTTTCGATGGTTGGAGTATACCTCGATTTATAAATGAAGTGAGCGGTTATCGATTGTAGATTTATAATCGTGTAATGCAACTGATAAACGGTTATCAGTTGTTTATGTGCGGACAGACAACAACCAGCGGCCCATCCGGGCCGCTGGTTGAAACTTTCGCCTACGACGCTACCTGCTTACTCTTCAAGTAATCGACGACGGACTTAGCCTCGACGAGACAATACTCCTGGCCGTAGAAGCCCCAGCACGATTCCAGCTCCTCGTACCCGTGAGTCCCGCACTCGCTGCAGTTCCACGCACGCTCGATGATGTAGCCCCACACGTCGCCGCTGAGATACTGGTCCCACGTATTGACGTGATTCTCCGCAAGTTCGCGCCACGTCGTCTTGACAGTCTCGCCGTCCCGTTCATAGCTATAACCGTCATCGTCCGCGCCAGCTGTGCCCCATTCGCCATCCTTGCGAACCATGACCACGCCGCAGTGAGACACGTCCCATTGCCTGTCAGGGAACATGGCGTCACGAGCCGAGCCCGCAAGGGCCAGCACCACGCCGCCGTGAATGTATGCCGATACATGGAACACAGCCCATTCCTTGTTCAACTCGTCGTGATTGACCCACGCCTCGTCGTTTTCGTCCCTGTTATACTCGCAGTCTTCGACAAAATCCTCGTCAGTCTCGTAGTTATCCTTACCCTGCTTCACTCCATCCCAGTCGCGAGGAAAGCAGGGCTCGCAATACTCCTTCAGGAAGTCTTCGCACCCCTGCATGGTATTGAACGGCAAATCGTCGTTGCACACTTCAAAATCACGGTGGAAATGCGCGAGGTAAACGGGAAACCCGTCGTCTTCGTCTGGAGACGACGCATCGTCATCCTGCACGATACGAATTCGATAGCCCTTGTACTCTTCGGTCTCGGTGTAGCTCATGTTTCGTGTTCCTTTCGATGGTTGAAGTATACCTCGATTTATAAATGGGGTGAACGATTATCAATTGTCAGTGTATAAACGTGAATCACAATCGATAATCAGTTATCAATTGTTTATGCCCACACAAGCTAAGGCCCGGGGTGCCTCCACACCCCGGGCTACTCGTCTAACTCTAACCTTAGCCAGCGTGCCGCAGCATGGCCTTCATTCGCTCGGCGGGAGACGGGCTGAGTTTGCACTCACCACAACGGGCCAGAATCTCGCGCACTTGATCCTGCACCTCGGATTCGTCTTCCGGCGTGTAGCCCTCGAAATCGGAGTCAACGTCCACGTCTTGCGGCCTGACCCACAACACCCACTCGACGTAGAATTGCGAGGACGAGAGATCAAACACGACATCGAACCCCGCATCATTCAGAATCTTGAGCTGGCCCTCGGGGCTATCCGCCTGTCCATCGTGGAGCCCGTGCTGGTACGTGCCGTACTGCTCAGTATCATCGTCAGCATGATCAATGTACGGACGCACGGCGATAAATCCACGTTCCGATGGATCGAAGTAGTGCGCGCCATTCACTCGCCGGTTCACGAGTTCGTGCATGTATGCCTCGATATCTTCCTTCACACACTCGATACACACGATCTCACACTCATCTACGAGCAGATACGATGCAACCCAGCCGTAGGAATCGGGCTCAGTGCGAATAGCCTTGCCACACTCGCACGTGTACCATTCGTCGGACCACTCCTGCTCGATACCCAAGTCGGTCTCGATGTCGACGTCAGCAGGGATGCCCAACTTGACCTGGACTTCATCGCCCCAATTATTCCAGTTGGCGAACGCGATAATACCAGACTCGGGATCGGTATACCCTGGCTCGGCGTAGGACTCGGCATAGCCGCCGCACTCATCCTCCAGTAGCCAGTTGAAAAACAGCTCGCGATACGCCTTAACTTGTTCGGTGGTGAGATCACTCATGTTTTGTCACCCGTCCTTTCGATGGTTAAGTTATACCACCGCCCCACGGAATCGCGATCGATTATCAATTGTTTATGGGTGTTGCATACGTGACCCGGTGTATTACAACTAGTAATCGTTTATCAATTGTCGTGGAGCAAAGATCCAGCGCGACGGCGCTGGTCTGTAAACTACGTGAGTAATTCCCCATAACCATCCGGGGCCGGTCACATGATCCTGGTCGCTCGCTCGGCCCCGGATGGTGGGGATCGAAAGGCTGCGAGCGACCGTTAGCTCATTCTACCATGGCGAGGATACGTTTCGCCTCCTCCATCAAATCAACGATCGTATCGTCACGCCTCCAGGCTGCGCTATCCGCCTCCACCAGTCGTGACAGCAGTTTACGCGCCGCCTCGCTCTGCCGCTCACTCTTCATCTCCCACGACTCGAAAGGCCAACGCCCCTCGTTATCGCCCTCCGCACACCCCGTACCCTGACAACGATCACATACGATCTCGTCACCCGGAAGCTTATCACCGTACTTGACCGGCGAATCAGCGAACAACCCACGGTACAGCGGAGCCCAATGTGCGGCCATGAACCCGTAACCAGCGCCCTGCACTCCGAGGTATACGCCGTCTTCAAGATCGTATGCCTCAAAACCTGCCTCACTAGCGATGGTCGGGTCATTAACGATCTTACGCATGGCCCAATCCGAGCACTTCCACACAGTGCTCCACATCGGGGGCCAGCCCTGCTCGGGGTCGGCCACGAGCATACCGCCATCGGACTCACCACATTCGGGACAGTCTTCGCTACCCTGAGTATCCTCGCTTTCCTCGCACTCGTGCCCGCACTCTTCGCAATAGAGCGCACGAGGGGTCAGCAATTCGATAGCGTCATAGTCCTCACCAATCGCTCGCGTAATCAAATCCTGATTAATGGCCGTGAACTCACGGTCGATGAATCGCGACAGTGCACGCTCAGCTTCGGCCGTCAAGTTATCAGTCGTGTTGAAATCCGTCATGGTTCGTCCGTCCTTTCGATGGTTAGAGAATAGCATGAGTTATAACCGGAGCGGACGATTATCAGTTGTCGATTTATGATTACAATTGATAATCAGTTATCAATTGTTTATGAATGTCAAACCGGTGAGGGGAGATCTCCCCTCACCGGCTATTCGCTTCTACCCCTCACCCATAGCCCACTCAATGACATCAGCGGGCAAGTCCTCATGCAGCCACCGTGAGCCGTACTCATACCCACAAACAGCGCACGGCTCACTGACAGCGGGAGTCTCATCGAGCGCCCGCTGATGCTCACACCCCGCGTTCATACCATTGAGGTGATACCTCAAGTATGGCGCCACCTCGGGGAACCACGCCCGGATCTCGTCTACGCACTGACCGCAGCCAATGAGCAGATACACCTTATCACCGTCCTCAGCGTGCACGTCCATCCCATGCAACTCACCGTCATAGCAAAGGACTAGCGCGGCGGCCTCCTCGGGTGTAGAAGCCTCTCCGGGAAACCGCTTCACGAACGCGCCGAACTCGGCGTCATCCTCCTCGAAGAAATCAATCCAGTATTGCCGAGCCTCTACCTCAGCATCTTCACGCGTCTCGATGCGCCCGAAAGAGCCGCAGATTGACAGCTCAGGGCCGCCGTCACGTTCACGCAACTCAATGGTGACCTCGCACCACTCATCGCCCTTTTCCTTGAACATCGTCCGTTTATTACCCATGTTTGTTCACCGTTCCTTTCGATGTCATGGAGTATAACAACGCTCATCGTCATGGTGATCGGTTATCAATTGTTTATGGACACAACGTGTAATCACAATCGATAACCGACTATCAATTGTTTATAGACGAACAAAGCCGCGGGGCCAGGGGCGACATCGCCCCTGGCCCCTGACCTCAGCTCACGGCGCCAGCGAAACCGACTTCCACTCACGCCCCATCACATGAACGTAGTCAGCACGCTTGGAGCCCTCATTCTGAATCACCATCCACTCGGGAGGGTCAAGGGGTCGCGCAAGGACATACAGATAGTTTGAACCAGCCTCATCATTACGGGGGTCAGGCTCGAATGACTCGATGGCGTAGCCCGCGACCACTCCGAGGCCAATACCATTCATCGTCACCTTGACTGTCTCGCCCACCAGCGGCAACTCATCACAGCTCCAGGTCAGTACGTCAGCCGAAGGCTCGTCATCCGTCGAGTCATGGACGTTGAACGGCAACGGCTTGAGCCAGCACGCCGTATACACATACCCACCCGCATATCGCGCCTCGAACTGCACCACGTTGTCACGATACAGCGTGACAACCTTCTCACTGTAGGCGTCTACCTCGTACTCAGACACCAGCCGCTTGTGCTCCGCCTGCGCGAGCGTCAACACGCCACAGTCATTGAGCAACGCCACCAGACTCTTGCGATCCTGTTCGTGGGCGAACGCCAGCGACTGACGGTCGGGCAGTAGGTCCATGTACTCGTCAGTGAAGATCGCGCGAGCGCCCCACACTGCGCGTGCGTCGTCAGGCGCTACACCCTTGAGTCCCCAGGAAATATTCATCGTCGTTGTCGTCATGTTCCGTGTTCCTTTCGATGTTTTAGTTATACCCCGCCCCAACAGGAGGATGGTCGGTTATCAATTGTAGATTTGTACCTGGGCACAATTGATAATCGGTTATCAATTGTTATGTACACGCAAAAGCAAACCGGGCGAGCCGCGGGTGACTCGCCCGGTCCTGGCGGTGTACTGGCAACTACACCGCCGCGTTCGCTTCCAGGTGACGGCGCTGGGTGTGGTAGTTGGACTCCAGCCGAGCACCGAACCGGCGAATGAAGTCAGCGAGGTTGACTTCCTTACTCACGGGCAACTCACGGAACCCATCAGCCGTCACACCACCCGAGCATACAGGCACCATCGACGAGAACTCGGTACCGTCAACGTCCGTACCCTCGGCATAGTATTCGACAACGTACTTACCATCGGGGGCGATGTCATCAGACGTGCCCTCGTTCGTAAGCAGACACACACCACCGTTAGCCAGCTCAACATAGCCCCAGGGTGCGCCACGGACAGTCATACCAGTGTACGTACTGAGGTCGTCGTCCACCCGCGCCCGCCGCTGCTGATACCACGCCAGCGCATTATCACAGGGTTCGCTAAGGTCCAGCACCTTGACTGTAATAGAAGTTGGGGTTCGCTCGGTCTTCATGTTTACCACCGTTCCTTTCGATGTCATGAATCATAACTCAACTTATCGTCATGGTGATCGGTTATCAATTGTTTATGGGTGGACGCCTTACTTACAACCGATAATCGTTTATCGGTTGTAGATTGATTATCAGTTGTCGCTGGACGGAGATCCAGGGGCTGTAGATTAGGGTATAATCTACAGCCCGAGGATGCTAATTATTACTTGACGTCACCCCTGAGATCCCTCGACCCTGGGTTGGCCTGCGCGTACAGCCCCACGAAATCGCCGATAGTCATAGACAATGCGGGCGCGAGGTTGCCGCTATCGTACTTACACAGCTCCCGAAAAAGAGCGTCGGCAACAGCATCGACCATTACCTCGGGTGGAAGGGAGGACGGACGCGAACCCAATGAAGGGTAATAACCATCCTCGGCATAGTCCCTGACGAAGAAGTCATTGTCCTTGAGTAAGGCGATAAAAGCTTTGAGGTTCTTGGTCGTCATGGTTTGTCTGTCCTTTCAATGGTTGGAGTATAACAACGTTTATGATGATGACGATCGATTATCGATTGTAGATTTATAATCGTAATCCGCAATTGATAAACGTTTATCAATTGTTTATCGGCCGTTCAACCCCTCCCCCTTAAGGGGGAGGGGTTGTTCAGCTTCTACACCTGCGCGTCGGGGTAACGCTCGCGGACCTGAACCTTAGCATGATGCAAGCTCCGGCCCCGCAACATGTAATCAACCTCACAGTCGATGGACGCGCACCACCACAGCGGCCGACCACCTACACCACCACCGAAGTACGTACCATTGCAGTCGTAGTCGCCATCGAGGCGGACCCGCTTGACGTACAACCGACCGTCAAAGCCGTCAACGTGCAGCGCACACCGGCCCAGGGCCGCACCTCGCATGGAGTCACCACACCAGCCAACGGGATCATGCAAGTTGTAATCCGGGCCACGCTTACCGCCGCCGCTGATCTTGAACTTCGGCTTAGGCAAGCCGTAACCGATGAATACCTCCTTCATCTTCAGCTTGGTAGGGCCACCATCCCACGCCCGCCGCGCACCATCCCATTTATAGGCGCCGTCAGCCGCGACGATATGCAAGCCGTGATACATACCATCCCCATAACGATCGAGACGATCGCCGCCCACGGACGCGATCTGGTTCAGGACGGCGAACGTGGTCACGGTCGGATACCCGCAGGCATCAATCACGAACGTTCGTCCATCCTTGCGAGCAATCGCGTGACCATGGAGCCAGTACGTCTCGCCGTCGGTTTCGTGGGCGTTCACCTTCCGTCCACGGCCTTCGAGAAAAGCGACCATTACCTCAGAAATACGTGCCATGTCGTTTCACCGTTCCTTTCAATGGTCTGGATCATAACTCAAGTTATTATCATGGAGATCGATTATCAATTGTTTATACCCACGTGATACAACTGGTAATCGTTTATCAGTTGTAGTAGTCGCAAGATCCAACGCGCCTACAACAGCCTATAAATTACAAATGAAGGGGGAGTTATCTACAGCGAGGCGATGACGGCCTTGATCTCATCATTCCAACGGGTCACACGATAACGCTGCTGCCCAGCACGCAACCTCAAGTGTGAACCGTTCACGCCAACCACCGAACACTCCAGCCCACGGAATGATTTATCATTGGCTGGCATCTTACAACGATGAAGAGCTATACTCGCATCCCGAGTTGATGTACTTGTGCACACCAACCAACCCGTATACTTACCACGCCACCGATACTTATCCGGCATCGCAGCCCGCGTCCATACAGAGATTGCGCGTCCACATACACGAGTCAATGCCAACGCCTCTACAGCCACGTCCAATGCCCGCTGGGCATCCGTGGGCGTGAGGCATCGCACACGAGCGCCCACCCTAGCCTCCATCGCCCTGGCGGCATGGAGAATGGGGTAGCAGTCACGGGTATCAGATTTGATGATGATAGTTGTCATTGACTCATTTCCCAGTTTTGACCGCACTCACCCCGACACTTGATCCAACCGTCTACGACTTCAATAGTGCCGCAACAACAGTTCGGACACTCATCATCATCGCCCAAGTCAGACCCGATCTCCATGCACGTGAAATCGATTTCGCCCTCATAAAGACACTGATGACGCTTGCACTCGCCCATCGCTTCATCCTCGGCTTCATGCTCCGTGCGATTAATGATCACGCACGAATCAATTTGGAAATCGCCTTCGTAAAATCGGACTACCCAATCCATCATTTATCCTCCTGCTCGGCATACCACTCACGCGCGCCCTCAAGCTGGGTGGTATAAATGTGGTAATCCCGGGAGGACTTCTCCATCTCCTTGACCCAATAAGCGAGCCAGAAAAGCGGACCATCAAATTCGGCCGACAACGGAATACCACCTTGCGCCCGATAATCAGCCCACATCTTATCCACCTGCTCACAAGAAGTATTATAAGCACGCACGGCTTCATCAATCTTTGCCGTCAACTCGCCTCGCGTCTCTTCCCAGGTATCAGTCATCGTCGTCGTCCTTTCGTTCGTTTGTTAACGCTAGTTATACCCCGGCTTCCCAACCTCGTGATCGGTTATCGGTTGTAGATTTATATAAATGAGTAATCACAACCGATAATCGTTTATCTATTGTTTATAAACCCTCACGTGGTTATAAGCGTCACGCTTATAACCACGTGATAATCTATTCCAGCGCGCCCTCATTTATCAGCTTCTGCCGAAGCTGAGTTGCGTACTGAAGCATCGCCACGCCAGCGTGGACCGCAGCCTCCACTGTCTCGACGCTCATGTCCTCACGCACATCGCCAAAGTCCTCGATACAGCCGTCCATGTCTTCAGCCGTAGCCTCCACCAGCTCATCATCATCGTCGTAATCAGCGGGAGCCAGCGCCCTGGAAGTCACCGCATGACCGAGATACGTGGCGAGGTCATAGTCCGTGCCCTTGAAGACTACATCCCACATGCCATCCCTCATTTCCGAGATACGCACATGCGAAGGCGCACGAAGCCCGCCCTGAGAGCATGCGTTCGCCCACGCGCGCTCCAAGCTCGCCTCACCATCCCCACCCAACGGAGGATAAACGCCCCAGTGGGTTGGGTGTCCGTCCTGGTACAAGTCCACCTGATACCGTTCGACATCGGTGTTGTCGCTCATGTTCCGTCACCACCCTTTCGTTATCCATGGTTATAACTCGAACCACGGATGACGTGATCGATTATCGGTTGTAGATTTATGATCGCGTATATAAATAGATCGCGTGCGCGTGCTATTTATATATAAATGCAACTGATAATCGATTACCAATTGTTCTGTTGTTTATACCCACTTACAACTGGTAATCGATTACCAGTTGGAGTTGGTAATCCAGAGATCCAGGGGCCCATTTATAGAATATAAATTACGTACACGCGCGGACGGTATTCATTTATATATAAATAGGTATTGCCCATCACTTATTTATATAATCAGACTACGCAGGCGCTACTGCAAGCGGTAATCGATTACTAGTTGTAGTTGGTAATCCGGAGATCCAGGAGACAATCATTTATATATAAATTACATCGCCCCTTGATGAGTGATCTTAGTTATACTTATGCACGAGCATAAATCAGAGATAACCACGCGCCACGGGGGCCTGCGGCCCCCGTGGCATATCACACGTTTATAAGCCATTGGTAATCGGTTATCACTTGTTTATGGGCGGAGGGAGATATAACAATTGATAATCAATTATCGGTTGGAGTTGGTAATCCAGAGATCCAGGGAGCGGTGTCATCACCTTAAATTACGTACACGCGGGCGTGGGTTATCTCAGAATTATATCACGCGTAGGCGAGGCGTCATGCGATTACCTGTTGTAGAGGTAAGTGATAAAGGATTATTGGTTGTTGAAGTCAGGTGAATTGGAGAGAAAGCCATCCACGGAATCGTAGGTGATTAAACTAC
>Ga0233437_1003388_pt1 | contig 21075 bp, 31 predicted proteins | sample SI_122_August201_FD_182714 | JGI IMG/M metagenome (GOLD analysis project Ga0233437, IMG submission 182714) | Seawater microbial communities from Saanich Inlet, British Columbia, Canada - SI_122_August2016_200_MG | ecosystem: Environmental > Aquatic > Marine > Inlet | place: Canada: British...
GCTAATAAAAAGTAATAATAAAAGATCGCTATAAAAATTGCTGAATCCCATGTCCAATCTGTATTGTCAAACCAACTAAAGTCGGTGTTATCTGTGTATTCAAAGTCTGACATAATTATTCACCTACTCTACTTAATTGATCTAATATAGATAATTTTGTCTTAGAATGAAACTGAGTGAGAGGTATACCATCTCTTACTTTCCCTTTAACATCCTCTAGATACTTCTGTATGAAAGTTATTTCTTTTGTAGAAAACTGAATAACACAGTCCCACTCTTCTGCTTTCCACCTCTCCTTTACTTTCTCTGTTATTATCAACAATCTTCTCTCTTCTTCCAATTTACATTTACTTACGTCCACCGCATTCAATAAGTACAAAAGAGAGGAGATATCATTTCTACCAAACTGTGGGCTATCTTTATCGTCTACATACTTACCCTCTTTCTCCACCCTCTCATAAATAATTCCATCGTCTTTATCTCTTAAATAAGAACTAATAAAATTCAGTTCTACTACAACGGCCTTACTTTCTCCCTCATTCTCCCCTTTTACAGCCTTGATCTTCTTTTCCATCTCTTACTTCTCCTTTGGTTAAGGATTCTGAAATAAATTCACCTTCTTACTGCTTTTAAAACCACCTTCTTAGCTTCTACATCCATAGCCAGAATCTCTGCTTCTGCGGCTGCCTTCTCCTTTGTCTTCTGTGCTATCACATTATCACACTCGATAATCATCCTCTTTAAAGCTCCCTTAGAAGAAATACTCACCTGTGTGACTGGCTCTCCTACTTCTATCTGTACTTCATCCTCACTTTCTACTTCATTATCCTTTGTTACCCTTGTATACACCTTTGACATCTCTCTTCTCCTTCTATAAATTAGACCGCTCTAACTCTTCTATCCTGCTCTGCAATCCCTTAATCATCGCAGTCTGTTCTTGCATCCCTCTTACCAAAGGCATTACCATCATCTCGAAACTGACGGCTTCTCTACCATCAGGCATTCTGTCCCAACCTGCGAAAGTATCACAGTCAGCTTTATCCAAGGCTTCTCTCACTTCTTGTGCTATAAATCCATGAATAGTATTATCAGTTGCTTCTGTTATCAATGGATTATAACTATTCCATTCTTGTGGAAATTCTGACGGGGGCCTATGCTTGTACGTCACTGTTCTTAAATTATTTATAAAATCTAATCCTAGAACATCATCTACGATATCTCTCTTCTGTCTACGGTCTGATGAGTGTGTCCAAGTAGACGCTGAATTATAGTCTGCATATATATGAGAAGTGGCATTACCTATATGTACTCTTGTATCGGCTGTCCCTACTAAAGAATCCCCTATCACAATCTGACTCGCTGCTGCTACAGCGTCCACATCGGAATCCTTTCCAATACATATATTATTACTCCCTGTTGTCTCTGTATTTCCTGCTGCTGATCCTAAAAATACATTACTACTTCCTGTAGTAATGGCTAGCCCTGCATTGTACCCCATAAAGGTGTTATCAGAATGAGAATTAGTTGAAACTCCATACCCTGCACTATCCCCCACCATTGTGTTTCTTGCCCCTGTAACATTAAAATAGCCGGCTTGATAGCCAAGGGAAGTGTTATTTGCTCCCGACGTTCCACTAAATGCCGCCTTATACCCTAATGCTGTTCCATATACTGTATTCTTATCTCCTGCGTTAGTTCCTATAAGAACACTACCCACTACCGTTACTAAATACTGACCTGCGAAAGAACCCATTATTACACAATTAGTTAACGCCGATCCTCTTAAAGCAACGTTCGTACCTATAAGAACGTTAGCGTGGGTTGCACTAAGAACACTAGCTGCATTATATCCTAGAACTACATTAGTAGTTCCTGTAGTAATCCCATCTCCTGCCAAAGAGCCCAGGAGAACATTGAAGCTGCCTGTCGTTATTAAGAAACCCGCATGATAACCTAGGAACACATTATCAGAGTATGAGTTAGCTGCCACACCAGTTCCAGCCTGGGCACCTACTATAGTATTATTCCCACCCGTTACATTCTCCGCACCCGCGCTCCAACCTACACAAGTATTGTGGGTTGGCGTTGTTTGATCTTTACCAGCATTCCTACCTATCAAAGTGTTATAACTTCCTGTAGCTGCAAATCCTGCATCCGCTCCCACAAATGTGCCGTCGATACCCGTAACCATCGCTGTTCCTGCTCTATACCCTACCATAACATGGCTAGTTCCAGTAGTAACAGCTGTTCCTGCATTATCTCCAAGAGCCGTATTTAATGCTCCTCCACCTAATAAACTATCTAACGCTGTTGAACCTAATCCTACATTATTAGCTCCACCCCCCGTTGTAGCATCACTCAAATCATCTATTGCAGATGCCCCACCGGCTGCTACCTTCCATAAAGCATTGCCAGTTCCCGTATCTTTCGTAAGAACATATTCATTAGTTCCTCCACTAACCTGAGATAAAGCATCCATTGCTGCCTGAGCTGTTGTATTTCCCGTTCCTCCCTGTAATATAGCCAAAGGTGTCTCCAACGTCAACGCTTGCATATGCATTGATTGAAGTATCCATCTCTTTGTTCCTGGATTAGTATCTGGAGAAATAACTGTTGGTGAGCTCTCCCCTGCCCCTGAGTCATCATCTAACCAATAAGGATAGAAGGTATTGGCAGTATTTACCAAAGCAAAATCAAGGTCATTAAGATTATCCCCATCAATCTCCGACCTATCTAACGCTCCCGACCCTCCTCCAAGTAATACTGTTGCTCCATAAGCTTTTGTCATGGCTGTTCCTTTTTAAATATTCTGTCTCGGTTCTATTGGCTTACAAGATAATATATACCAAGATTTTTCCGGAAACCTTTTCATCGGTATCAAAATTATCCCGTCTTCTGTTTTAACTAAAATATGTTTTCTGCAAAAATAAACAATTTGCCCATTTTCATGTCCTGTTGAATTTCCTATTCGAACCCAAGACATTTTCCCGATATTTCGATTGCCTTTAAAATTCTGATACGCGACCTCATTAATAATTACGTTCCTAAGATATACCACAATAAACGCAACAACCAAAAGCTGAAACAATGTGAACAATAGATCAAATTGTAATCCGCCTTCAACTAATTGCTTTATTGAACTGGCTATATCCATGATTATTTAACAATATTGCCATCCCTATCATATACTTTTATAATAGCGGTTGGCGTGTTCTTGCCGTTTCCCAATGACTCAATGCCCAAACTATTACATCCGCCTATAATTACAGGGAAAACAATTGCAATGCAAAAGACTATCAAAAACCATTTTTTAGGGCCCACGATATCTCCTTTTTATTTAAACATAAATTAGATCACTAAAGGCACCGTTCTTATGCCCCATTATATTGTCTTTGGCAAAATCGGCTGGTGTATATTCATTAGACGGATATCCCCCTTGTTCGTCGTGTTCTTTTAACACGCCCATTCTTTGCAAAGCTTCAGCGACTAACTCGCTACAGAAAATGCTTGATAAATCTTCTTCATTATCGCCGAATATGCCATCATAAGCAGATTTCATCAACTCTATCTTGCTTTGTTCATAGTCACGGCCTTTAATTTCTTTTCTTAAACCAATAAGGGCTTGTCTGATTGTAGATGTCATCTCAACATCAAGCAATCGTCTGAAAGCAACACGGCCTGACGGATAATCTCTTATTCTTGCGGATAGAGGCCTTATTGCAACTCCCTGCCTTTGGTTCCTGCTTTCCACGTCTTTGACTTTACTCAATGTCGTGCTTTCCCATAATAGCAACATGTCCCACTCTTCATCCTTTATCACCATACCGACATGACTCCATGGAGATCTGGAAGCAAACTGGATACCCATGCTTATAAGTCCAGTTCCGGAAAACAAAACAATATCACCTGTCCTTAGTTCGTCCCTCATCCAGTCATACTGGACTATTTCTTTATCTTTTTCCACGGACAATCCCTCCTGATAGTGGCTTCAATTCTAATATCATTTCTTTTATCTCGGCCTTTGTTATTCCATTATCTTTTTTATACCAAAAAAAGAATCCAGAAAACGTCGTAATACCAACAAGCATGCAACTTATTAATGCTATAATAAAAGCTTTTTTGTCTCTGGCTTTTTCATCCAATCGTTTTGTTTCTGCAATTATCTCTTTTTTCGCCTTTTCTTCACCAACCGACTCGGCAATAATGATATCTAATTTTGTTTTTATCTCTTGCCCCTGTACTGAAATATCATTTATATGCCCATTTTGCTTCTTGTTATAAGCCTTCATTAATGCCATGTCGTCGTCATGTGGGCATTTATAAGCTTCTAATTTTTCAAATATTTTTTGTATTGTCTCGTGAGTGCTTCTTTCATGTTGTGTTAATCTGCTGTCGATTGCAATTGCTTTTTCATCGATTAGTTGCACGGCTTTATAAGTATCTTCAATAAGCCCACGACTCTTTTCTTTTGTCTCTTTTTCTTTATTTTGCCAAAAACGAAGCATTACCATAGTTATACCTTCACTATTGGAGTTCCACCAAATCCAACGCCACGAACCGCACTTTGCTTTCCCGTTGTTCTTAAATCCGCCTCTTCGTCCGCAAGGCTTGACACCGTTGGCGGCGTTTTATTAGCTTCAAATGTTGTTATCGGCACTGTGTGAGTACGGCAATTATGGTGTGCCGGGAAAGTTGGTGCATCAGTCTTTTTAAATACCTTTCCATCAAGGCCAGCACAATAATCAGTAGTCCTCGAATCTAAAATAGCCGACACCTGTACAAATGGAATAAAGTCCGCAATCTCCGGATCTTTATAATACATTTCCCGTCCCCTGTTCTGAGCCGTATTAACGTTGTTCCTGACGATTGTATTAAGCCTGTTTGGGGTTGTCAGATTAGCACTTATAGATCCTTTATCGATATACCTATCAAATAGATTCTCAAGATTCACTGTCGCAGTCTTGGCATCGCCAGTTGCAATAGCATCAAATAATATCATTTTTGATTGATTAAGAATATGAGTTGATTCAATGCCACTAATAGCAAAAGCAGTGTCCTCATAATATGCCATCTCTTTAGTGGTACCGAGTACCAATTCAGTCCTAGATCCATCTTCTTGGACTTTCCGGACAATTCTCTTTGTTCTCATAAATTCCAGGGCCTGTGCCGTTGGCATAGGCATCCACGGGTCAAATTCCGGAGCACTGGCATATTCAATTATATGCGCAAAGGCAACGGCCTTTGGTATTTTCTTTTTCTCCAGTTGCAAAGGGACTTCACCGTTTATTAACACCTGTGATTCTCTGAATTTATTATCAAGGTCAATCTTTACCATCCAATTCCGTAATATATTCTTGAAGTCACCAACATTTCTTAATGTCATTTTATTGATGGCCTTATTATCGTTATTCTTTAATATACTTTCTGATTGTTTTATGATTTGAGAACGCCACTTAAGAACAACATCCAATAAATCTTCTGTCAAATGCTCTTCATACGATTGTGTCTGCTTATCGAGATCAGGGAAATCAACCTTGACTTCGTAGACCGTTGGCTCTCTGGTTAGTTCAAAATCAAGATGCATGGCTTTGGCCTTCTCAATGTCTTTTGCTGTGGCACTCGGCACATTACCAGAGATCTTCCTGCCTTCTCGTTCTCGCCTTTCTTCTTCTTCTTTTTTAAGTGCATCCTGAACCTGTTTATCTGCGAGGGTTTTATCTGCCGCTTCTTTATCCTTTATTTCCTGTGGTTTGTCCGGAATATTTGTATAATCCCTCACCCACTCCTCGTTAGGATTTACAATACCAGCTTTCACAAGTATGTCTATTATTTTAGCCTTTACTTCTACGTTATCCTCGTGGATTGATTCGAATTTAAACTTCGGCTTCAAATCGTTATCAACAATTCCATAATTGAATAATATAAGCTGCTCAATTATCTGATCATCTACAACGGCATTCTCTATATCGTCGCCCATTTCATCAAGTACCAATACAAACAATGCAAATCGTTCTCTTGACAGAGCATAGCTTCCACCTCCAGAACCACCTTGTGCCGCCATATCAGGCATTAATAACGCCCTGGCCATCATTACATCATACTTATCTATTGCCGCAATGTAGCCACCTTCCCCTTTGCGCTTTGCTTCTAATAATTCAAGCGTCACTCCCTCTGGCACCCTGAATCCTGCTTTAGACTGATAATTTTTTAGCAAATTATCGATAACATTCATAAGGTTCTTGTCTTTGGCATGTTTGTCCTCATATTTAGCCGCAAGGGTTGGCATCCCAAAGCGTTCTAAATATATATTCATAAACTTGAGAACAAAGTTTTTTGACCACCATGGCTTATATGCTTCTCTGAGATCAGACTGGCCGTATGGATTCCCAAATTCTTTATTTGCAGAATATAATATAAATTTATGTAAAGGATATGGGTTCGCATGTGTGCCTAAATCGCCATCAATATCTTGATTTACATTATCCCGGATTATTCCGGTTACGTTTCTGAATTTATCTATTTGGAATCTATAATCGAACGGTTCTTTAGTTTTGATATTACGCAAACCAATCTTGCCGGCCCACCTACCAGTAGCTATAATCTCGAATATCTTTTCACTCAGAGAATAACCGTAGTCACGAGCCGTCATGATATCCGCCAGCTTGACCTTGAAAGTTTCCTTAATATTAAGAAGATTGTAATCTACAAATTCAGCCATTTCAACGCTGAGTGCATTGTCTGGATCGCCTGCCTTAATCTCATAATCGGTGCTAAGACGTGCTTTAATCTTGGTTTGTTGTATAGATTTGATTTGTGAGTCTTTGCGCATTTCCGAATACGTGTGAAGGCCTTTTTTCTGGACTAAATCATCTGGGTTGTATTCGTCAAATCCCCAAGCCCTAAATATACGGCTTGATGCGGTGACAATCTCTTTTGTTATGTGCCTTGTGGAAGTCTCTTGGTCTTTGGGTACGGTGTTCTCTGGAATGTGTGAGTATTCACTATATGGATCTATTATATACAACGCTTCACCCTCAATTTGTTATAAACTGAATATGTCACTGTTATCTTCTTCTGGTGTAAACTCCCTGCCATTACTTTCTATGTCATAGTCCTTACTATCAAGGATTATATAATTACCAAGTAACATCTGTGCTACCTTTGCATATACTGCTGAATGGAAATAATGATCAGGCTTAGATCCCTCAGACCAATCAAACCTTACCCTGCCATGGTTACCCCTTACCATTAAGCGCTTTGGGGCTTGCATATGAGCATAAAACTCACCTTTTTCAATATCGTGTGCTTCTTGTGGCAGAAAAACCTTGCTGCTTTTGTAGTCCTCCACCATTTCATCAATCACCCATGTTCTATGAGCCCTGACCTGTTTTAATTCTTTATCTTCTTTGTATATTTCTTTTGGCTGTTCTTCTGTACTATAATAACAACCCCATATCACAAAGTCACTTTTTTCACACAATTTACTTGATAGTTTTGTCTCAGGCATCATATCAACAATGCCTTGCCTCACCCTGTAAGCCTCAATCAAATGGTTTATTTCCGCAAAGCTCCGGTCATCAGCCACAAGTAATTTGTTTATATATACTAATTCGCGTTTTTCCTCTCTTAATCTCCATATAGTCACGTGAAAATACTTGCCAACGTCAATTCCCATAACACAGCAGTCGTTATAATCGGTGTGTGTACTTGTTAAAGTATAACTTTGTTTGCAATTGTCAAGTATTTTCTTTGAAATGCTTGCGCCTTCTGGCGAGTAAGTAAGGCCTAAATCATTGTTAAGAAAGTGCTGTTTTTCAAGTTCGCTCTTTTTTGATTTGATATATTTATCATACAGAATTGCTGGAGTTTTCTTGGGATGGCATAGCGCCGGTATCATATATCCGGAAATGTCGCTTTCCTCCCTGGCGACATATTCTCCCATGGCGAACCGGTTCATTACCTTTCTACAATCGGCTTTTATACAATGCAACTGTATGTCCTCGCTGATAGGCACCCACTCATCACTAACATATTCATCTTTTCTCAGGACATTACCAAAGAAGTCCAATATCTGTTGATGACCGCAATGTGGGCACTTAAGAAACCAATGCTTCTGGTCTGACAGGCTGAATTTTGCGTCTATGCCCTCATTCTCAAGAGTCGGGGTGCTGATATCTATTTTTATTGCATGGTTACTATGGTCAAGCGTGTTGTCGGCCAGTGACAAATATTCTTGGTCACAATAATCTAATTCGTCTATGATTCGGATATCTGCAGGATGAGAAATCATCTCAGTCCTGGAATTTGAACCTACAAAGATTAGATTTGTGCCTTTCTTAAGAGTCTTCAACATCAAATTCCCTTCGTCAGACTTTCTCTTGAATGCTTTATAGCACCCGCCATCCAGCAACGGATCAACCCTCGTTTTTACATATGAATCTCTGAGCTTTTGTTTTGGAAGAACTGTAAATGACGTGAGTTTCCGGACAGATGCCTCAAACATATAAACGAAGATCCATTCAGAGGCACCAACTTGCCGAGGCTTCTTTACAACTATTTCTTGGCTATCGTCCTTATATAAATCTATAAGATAACCATGTTTCGTGAATTCGAGGCGATATCCTTTTGACGTGATATGCTTTTCAATTGCAAATTTAAGCCTGGGATGCTGCGTGGCATATATTTCGTTTTGCTTTGCGATCTTCGCAACATCAAACTTCAGGCTTAGACGTGCAATGTTAAATCTGTCTTCTGCTGTTTGCATACATGGGCATTATATCAGTTTCTTGCAATACTTTCTTTGTTTTAATTGTCACCAGTATTTATCGGCATATATTTATCATCATGCAAAAACGCATGGTTGCTTAACAGAAATCTTAATTATAAAAAGATTTGTTCGCATAAGTTGTACGAATATATAGTCTTGCAAAATTAAGAAAAACGTTAAGATTTTCGTTATGTTTTAATCGTTCAGCCAATTAACTAAAAGAGGGTCATAGGAGCAAACAATACCGTTTGCCTTTTGTGACCCTTTTTTTATTGGAGGAGGATTTAATATGAAGGAACCAAGCAGATTTTTTAATTTTCAGATGCCTTACAAAAGGTATGCAGAGCTGGAAGCAATAAGCAAGCAACACAATTGTTCAATAGCTGAGATTGTGCGTCAAGCTATAACCTTGTTTTTTGATAAGCTCAATAATTCCAAGGGGAGTACCACAAAATAGTACTTTGTTCTATTTTTTTAACTTACTAATTTTGGATAATTCTGCTTTTGCGCTATCAAGGCTCGATTGACAACTCCTTACTTTATGAGTTGCCATAGCTAACAGGTAAGTCCTGGCCTCATCCCATGTATTATGATATATATGCCAATTAGTACGTTTTTCATGCCTACGTCCACCTACCCATACACTACTACCTGTTTCTCTCTCAATCTCTACTTTTTCTATTTTTGTTTGCCACCCACCAGTCATGTATTTAATCATTATTTTCCTTTCCAAAAAAATAGAACAAACTCATTCATCCGACTGGTAATTGCTCGTCCAATTTTTTAATCTCTTTGTTTTCCATAATCTCTTCCCGGCAAAATTGCTAATATTCTATTATTACATTCCTGACAACACACAAAAACATTAAGCCGGTTACCATTACGGCCATGGATGCAAAAAAAATACCATATAACAACACTTTCCGCTTATTCATACCACTTCCTTCCTCTCAAAGGTTAAATAAAACTAAACACTTTATTATCACGACCACATACGCTGCACATGATTACATCTGATTTGGTTTTCTGCATACCTCTTAATGGAGACATCGAGGCTGGCGTATTTCTATACCTCAACTCCCCAGAATCCTCCAAATGGTCTGGCTCACTGTTTTTAATGCCACAGTATTGGCAAATATAAACAATAGATGGTGGCACCTTTTGGCATTCAACTTCTTTCATTCTTCACTTCCTTAAATAAAACTTCGCCTGTTTTATAGTCTTGATGGACAATACTATCAATTAGCCTGGAATTACTTTTAACAAAAGCAAGCCTTTCTCCTAATTCTTTTTCAGTCATTCTCCGCTCCCATTATTCCCAGCCTTCGCAATACTCCGCGTCTTCTGAACCTCAATCAATAAAGCCTCAACCTCTGCAATCTGGCCTTCATCCATGCCGTACAACCTGGCATCCTCAATATCCGCCATCAAATCTATTTCCATCTTTGTCTTGCCCTCTACCTTTAAGCTGTCCTGTATTTTAGTCTCAAGTATATGTTTAGTCACCTCTAGCTCACCAAGCTTCGTCTTGCGCAAGAATATGGCCATTGCTGGGGCTTTTGATGCCATTGCCGGGGTGATAACATGAACCAATGCCTTTGTAATGATATACCACTTGTTTAAGGTCTTGGAAAATTCTGGTTTAAAACCATCGTCTTTATGGTCAGACCATTTGTAAACTGAAGATAAATTAAGGTCAAGGAAAAGGCATATCTGCTCTAATATCCCGTATTTAAAGTAGTTATCAAATGCCGTCTTTACATCATCGCTATAAAGTCCGTTTACCATTTCATCGAACTTGGACTGTAGCTCTGGTGTATATTTTGATGGTCTCCCTACTTCTCGCTTATTGTCTATTTCCATGTGTTGTTACACTAAATTTCATCAATCGAGACATACATCTACAATTAACATGTCTAGTTGGATCCATTGTGGTATGTTGCTTTTTGCATCGTATACAAGTGTAGTATTTTAATGGTATAACGAAAAGCTTCTCGCTCACAGGTTGACGCTCGATAACTACACAACCGAACACACAACAGAATGCATTCCAAAACATTCTACTCTTTATTTTTTCCATGTTTTGCGTTTAATAAGGTGGTATAGTGGAAAATTTTCCATGTATCCAATTTGTTAGATTTTTATTTTAAAATTATACCGCCCACCACGTATTGAGCTTTGCCAGTACATAGACCAAAATATTGTATTACTACTCAATGCACCAATTATATCCTCGTTCCCTGACCATCCGCCTGTATTAAGCTGTAGATTCAGAACCTTTTTTCCTGTTAATTTAGAGCTTCCATAATCATGATTCCATGTGTCTAAGACCGTCTTAATAAATTCAATCAATTCATCGCCCTTTGATTCTGTCCACTGGCTCCATGTTTTTATGTATCTCAACCTTGATTCTTCTGGATATTCACTCATGATATTCCTTAAAATAAAAGACCTAACAACCAATGCAGGGTACGGTAGTTGCTCTTGCGGTTTGTATCATTATGCACCGACCCTGATCACGGACTGTTATCTGCTATCGATAACTACTGAGTACCTGTTCCTTATATATTCCGGCCACTTTATATGATGATTTTAACTTCTGAACCAGCTCTGTCTTTGTATGCTTCATCATCTCATTTTGCCACTCTGCACCATATTCCTCGTATTCTGCATTGTCGCATGTCCATTTGTTTTTGTAAAGAGTCTCACCTTTTTTACACCAGAAAGGGGCATCTGTCATTTCTTCCTCGCAGATAACAAACCGCTCCAGCTTACCACCATTGCTCGTGCGATCTGATTCTAATTGATTAGTATAGTTTTAGACCAACTGGTGGAAGCTGATCTATGACAGTTATAAAGCCCTTTGATTCCAAGCCTTTAATTTAAATATTAAGATATTTAAAGGGCATTCAATTCCTTTGATTCGAGGGTGATAAACTTGCTTAACAATCTTCAGAACGTTGTCCACGCCTTCACCACCATCAACGGGAACGGGAACTCTTCCACAGAACGGACAATGTTTTATAACAACCTCATTCACGTTGACCGCTTTATCTTTTGCGATTTTGTTATCTTCGTCTTCCTGTGTATATGCTACCATAATCTTGATATCCTTTCTGCCATACGCGGCAAGTGATTATGAACTGATAGATTCCTCCGTTAAAGTCTTTTACGTAGATCCTGGACGTATAACATCCAGTCAAAACCATTATTAACACAATAACAATTATCTTTTTAACCGTCGATTAGCCTCCTTACAGCATTCTTCCAAGTAAAATCTTTAACCGAATCCACACATTTTTGGCGCGCATTCCTATAAATATCTTCTGCGTTTTCCAATACATATTTGATCTTTTCAACCAATTGGTCATAATCAGGCACAATCCAATTGCCATGGTTACCATTGAAAAACATTCCGTCATTGGCTAATTCTTGTGTACCTTTGGTAATTAATAATTCTCTTGGATATTCTTTCAGGTATTCACTCTGTCCACTCCAATTCGAGGTTATTGTGGGAAGTCCACATGCAATGGATTCAATTATTGGCAAGCCAAATGCTTCTCCCTTACTCGCATATAACCCGAAATCAAAATTATGATATAATATGTCCATATTTTCTATATTACCCTGGCCATAAGTATGTATAAACTCACAATCACCTCGTGCGTGTTCAAATTCTTCAAACCATATACCATTAAAAGGATTCTCGCATTTCATGTATAACTGAGCCATAACACCGGATTCATTGACCGCCTGTTGAAATGCATGGATTATCATTGTGCTTGATTTGCGATCTTCATATTTCCCACAATGGAAAAACGAAAGATACCCCCGCTGCTTCCATCTGTGGATTACTTCATCAATAGAATGTTTCACGTAGTAATTTTCTGGATCGTAGCCCTCCGGCATAATCATTATTTCATTCCCATCCAAGCCATTATCAATCAATACCTGTTTGCCCCATTGCGACGGTACGAGTATTTTATCCAACGTCTTGTAATAAACTATATCCTTTGCATGTATCTTGTTCGTCTCAAAAATTGCAAAACCGCACCTGGGCTTCCCGCAAAACCTTATCATTGATTCTGCATGATGAATCATTATTGCCGGATCTTTGCCTGTAAGGTACTCCCTATTCCGGAGCGACCTTTCAAGCCACTCAAGCCAAGGACTATCAATTATCTGGTGCGCTATTGGCTGAACTGGCACAAAGGCAATGTTTTTTCCAGCGAGGCACAATGCCTTCATCACACCTCTTGCATGCGTCCCAAAGCCAGTATGATTAGAATTTGCATAAATCACAAAATCAAGTTTCATATTTTTCTCCTAATTCAAATATCATATCTGTTGTTAATGATAGTTACGGCTCAAATAGACATCGCGTTTTTAATACTATTAATTTCTCAAATTTCGTGTTTGTTGTTAGATCCATCTATCGCTCAGATCAGATACCCGTTTTTAATCATCTCAATAACTCAAAAATCTACGCTGTTTTTAATAACCTCTTTAATTCAAAAAACACATCGGTTTTTAATACAATTATTCCTCAAAAAGTACATCAGTTTTTAATACTACCCTTGTCTCAAATCCCTATTTTGTTTTTAATGTTAAATCTTTCTCAAATGTCTCCTTCGTTTTTAAAAGACATGATATCTCAAATGAAATTCTTGTTTTAAATGCATCCTTTTTCTCAAATACTCCCCCTGTTATTAATCTCCAATGCGTCTCAAACAATTACAGTGTTTTTAATTTCCTTATCTTCTCGAAATCAACCATGGTTTTTAATTGCATCCTTTGCTCAAATCTTGCTCTCGTTATTAACCCTCTAAGTATCTCACACTATATCATTGTTTTTAAAATCTGTATTAACTCACACTATAATTCTGTTTTTAACTTCCATCTTAACTAAGCTTTTTTCTTTTTCAGATTTTCCTTTGCTGCAGCTTCTTCAGCAATTAATACCTTCTTGAGATCTTGCCAGGAAACAAAGCCCGTGTGTCCAAGTTTTTCAATTACATAAGGTGGCCGCACCGGAAGACCTTCGAGCGTTCGCCACGCCTCGTAAAAGTGGAAGAGAAACACTTTCGCCGCTTTGCGCTTTGCCATTGCAAAGATATGCCCGGAAGAAACACCTTCTTCCTTTATGATTATCGGGTACTTTTTACCTTCACCCAATTGCTCTTGTACTTTTTCATCTGATGACAATACATCAACACCCTTGAAAACATCATTAAGCTTATCTCTATAAACAATCCCATATCCATTATCTTGCAACTTACTAATCCTGTTCTTAAAGGCCTGAGCCTTACTAACACCATACACAAACGCCCTTGGGTACCCTCCTGCTTTGTTTTTATTTTCAAGCTTTTCCCGGTGAGCAAGGTAGATGTCCCTGTAAAACGGATTAGTTTTCTTCATAATCTGTTCACCTACCTTCCACAACACCGTCTTAAGTCGTGTATTAAATAAATAGTGATAGCCTCTTTTTCTCCGTGGCGCCTTGCCTTCTACCGTTTCGGCTTTTGTAATCTCTCCCCCACAATATTCACCGTCTTCGGATTTAAACACCCGGCAAGTCATCTGCCTTGTAGAGGCCATCACCATTTTATGTCCGTGCTCACACTCTGCCAGGACGTGTGATGCTATCATTCCAGAATAAGCACAAAGCCTGCTGTATAATTCAAACTTACTGATATCGCCTATTTCTGCAATTAAAGAACCGGCCAGCAACTCACCAACCCCTTTTATATGGACAAAAAACTCATCCCATAGGTTTGTGTCCTTTACCGCATCCCGTATTAAAGCCATTGATTCCTTCTCTCTTTCAACGATGTCGGTATACAGAGTATTAATACTTGGCTTTACAACCATTCCATCCCGGTTCTTCTGTTCAATCCAATTACTCAGCCCTATTCTATGTTTTTGCAGACTATATGCATATTTTACAATAAACTTTATTTCATCAATCTCTTCTTTTTTCAATTTTCCATTCCTCCACCCAATAACCCTATAAATATAAAACCCAAACATATCGCTTGTTTTTAAAGTATCTTAATCTCAAAAAGTTTCAATGTTATTAATTCATACTTTGATTCAAATTTTGCTCTCGTTATTAAAGGCCTTATTAACTCAAATTTTCACCAATGTTTTTAAAGCATATCCTGATTCAAATTTTGCCATCGTTATTAAATAGCTTTTCATCTCAAATCTATATACTTACATACTTAAACAACAATCCAAGCACTATGCCAATGAATGTTGCAACTGCTACTATGACTATCAATGGCACATAACCTCTTGATTCCTCCGATTTTGCATTCTCTTTGTTTTCCATATCTTTCCTTTCTTCAGCCAGAGACTGACCCATCTAGCATATAATCACATAGTATCACAGCATAATCATTATGTCAAGTCTAAATATTTTATTTACTTCTGTAAATACTTAACCATTTTTATCTATTTCTATCTCTACCCATTTGCCACCATGGTACTCTGCGCCCCTGTTTCTTGGTGGACGAGATTCCCCTTGTAATAATTTTTGATATAAGAGATTTGAGAATAATTGTTTGTTCATGCTATGCCTATGCTCAAAATAATAATCCTTTTGAACCTCCTTGACGTCTCCTACTGTCACAATGCCTTCGTGTATAATAGCGTCATTCCACTTACAATCTTTAGTTCTTAGCAATCTTGGTTGATATTCTGTGCCGCGCTCTATGTCATCAAATACTGAGATTCTCCAGAAATAAAATGCGGATATGTTTTGCTTTACCCGACCATGGTTAATTAACACAGGAAAGAAGTCTTTTGTTTTCTGAGGAAATATTTCATCAGCATCAATGAATAGAGTCCACTCTGTAAATACATCTTTCATTGCATCATTCCTTGCCTTTGAAAAGCTGGTTAATTCTCCCAGTTGAATCACACGAGCCCCGGCATTCTTGGCGACCTCAACGGTATTGTCTGTGGATGCCGTGTCGGCCACAACGACCTCGGCAACATATTTGTCTGTTGCATTATAGATATTTTCTATCGTCTTACTGATTATTGCTTCTTCATTATATGTCAAGATTACTGCGGTGACTGATTCTCTTAGTTTCTCGATATCCACTCGCCTTTCACCTCCTCTTTGTGTTGAGTGTTTTTAATATTAATTTCATTTCCTTCTCTTTTCAGTGCACACCTCGCCAACCAAAACACATATCCCACAATCAACAAATATATTGCCGTCCAATTACCAATGGTTGTATGGGCTTTATACTGCAAATACGCCAGACACAAAGCGACAACCATTAGGATTAATATAATTTTTAGCGTGATTTTTTTACTCTGCACTATACCACCTCCCCTTTCATATACCCCTCGATTATTGTTTTCGCCTTATCAAATCCCGCAGCCCATGTGGCAGCATAACCGGCACTTTTCATTTTAACAATAAACTCTCTTTGTTCTTCAGACACGAAACTCCATGTCTTCCCTTTGTCCTTCATCTCAAGGAACAACCCCGAGTAAATCATAGTAGGCACGGGGACAAACAAATCAGACACGCCAGCAATCCATCCTTCTTTCTTCATCTTGGCTATCAATCCGAATTTATTCTTGCCGCCTAATAACGCACCGCCTTGATTAGCATATATCACATGACGTGGATATTGCAACCGGAACCATTGGACTACTTTGATCTGTTCTACTGACTCAGACATGGCAATCTCTCCTATTATTAGCTTGTTCTTTCCTGGTACTCCATTTGCAATTATCAGGCTCATAATTACTATTATTATTGATACGGTCAAGAGTCAGCATTTGAGGGCGTTCCCCCATGTCTTGTAAAAAATTCTCAAAAGATCCAATCCACCTTTCGCATATAACGATACCCCTTCCTCCATAATATTTATAATACTTATGGCTTTTATTTAAAACCCTTGCTTTCATTGCCCTCCACACTACATATGTCTTTGATGTACTCAACCCATGTGTTGTGGCTTTTTGCTTCTTCAAACACCCACAACTCTTAGTATCCCCTCTTTGCAAATTACAGAATTTTATTCTATAAATGGAAAACAAGGTTTTTCAAGTTAGAAGGAAGTTAGACAAGTTAGAAGGGTTTTTACCTTCAAGTCGCAGGTGTATCGTTTCCTCCTCAACCAGAGTAGTCAGCACCGCCCCTAAGTCCTTGGAACTCATTTTTAAACCTTGCAGCAAGCCACTTTTTCCAACCTCACCTCTAGCGATTATGAAATCCTTAACACGTTTTCTCGATGCCTGATATTTGTTAAAGGTAACTTCTTCATTTACAAATTCCCTAAAACCTTTTAACAATCTATCAATTCTAATTACTGCCTTTTCCATAGCTGTTCCAGATACTATAAAACTATTCTCATAATCAATTGCAATTAACATGGCATATTTCAAAACATAAGTTAATGCCCGGCTGTAGAATGGACTATATAATGAATCTGAATTTAAATAATTACTCTCAATAAGCTCGTGAAACCTGATATAAACATTCCTTGCCTCATTTGACATAACCATCGGTATCGGGTCACCGTCTCCAACAAGCCCCATAATCTCTTTCAGACGCTCCAAGAGTAAGCCTCTTTGTCTTTTATCTGGCTCTGAGGGTATCGGCATAGTACACTCTTTTTCCTTAGCCCACACGAACAGGAAGCGAGGTAAAAAACCACCTCGTACACTTGACTCATTCATGTTTTTAAGAAGCCATGATTCGGTAGTTGCCCCGATAATGTTTATGAATACATTTTCCAAAATAATGTTTTTAGAAACTAATGCGCCCTCGTGTTTTCTGTCTGGGCAATCAAATATTTCTGTCAGAAACGCTTCAGGTGATAGCGTGTAATTTTTCATAAGTATTTCATAAAGATTTGCAAACTCATCAAAATAGCTAATAACGTGTGAATTCTTCTCGATAAATGATATTAATCCTTCGTAGGAAAATCGATTTGCAAGTAAAAAATCAAAACCAATAATATCTTCTACGAATCGCTTTTGTATCTTCTGCATTGTGCTTTTACGAAAAGCGGTAGACTTTCCAATATAAATTTTATAGATGTTTGGATATATGCGATCTTCTCCCCATTGCAGATAAATTCTTCGTCCAATGATTGATGACAATATATCAAAGGACGATTCTTCTTTATAAACACGCGGCGCATCTGTCAAAGTCTCGCAATAATCAGGAAATTCCTCAATAAAAATCACGTCAATCTCCTGTACTCAAACAGGCTACCATTGCGAAAATCCAATCGTGACTTAGCGTTGCACTTTGAGCAATTCACAACACGTGTAACAAAGTCAACCTCAACTTCTATTCTTGTTTCTTCAAACAAGTTATTGCAATTCTCACACGGATATGATTGAACAGATTTATTGCGATAAATAAAATTACAAACATTGTCAATATCCACGTTATCAAAGGATTTATCTATCCCACCACGCCTTGGAGCAAATTTTTCACCTGTTATGAAACTATATGCCTCTGGAAAACCACAGCCTTTAACTTGCTGCACCAGAGAAAAAACATCACCACCAAGACCGCACCCAAAGCATTTGAAGATGCCTCTTGAAGGTGAAAACGATAACGATGGTGTATGGTCTCCATTTGCGTGGTTTTCCGGGTGGAGACATCGGCATTTATTACCACGAACTTCCAAACCTAAACGAGTGGCAATTTCAACTATGTTTGTGTTTTGTTTGATAGCCTGAATATTCATTTTTCAAGTCACTTTGTTTAATTTTCCCGTTTTTGCATACTTCGCTAGAGCCATGTCCAGCCCCTCCCTCACTATCGAACTATACGAGACATCATGCTCTTTTTTTATCTTGCGAATGTCTGCAAATTGCTGCCCTGTTAAATAGACGTTCATCGGCTTTGCGTACTTCATCTCAATATCTTCTAGCTCTTCCAACCTTTTTTCTTCTATTTGTATTTCCATATAATCCTCCACGTTAAAATTTATTTAACCAACCCGTACAGCCGAACGTAGCGAGTTTATTGAAAAAGGAGCCGTTGTACTTACGGCTGACTCCTGACCTGTTATATCTCTACAGCCTAGTTTTTTAAAAGTTAAATTTTGTTCTCATCAAGCTTATGACTTCCACACCAATCACTTTCAAATAAAGCCGGCCAACCATTCATTGACGGAGCATTCCTTCTGCATCTGCCGAGGCGATTAGCCTTTATTTCATTTTGCGGATCTGGATTTTTTTCAGGTATAGACGGTAATTTAAAAACAAACCACATACACGTTTTGCACTTCATATTATCCCTTCTATGTTTCCAATTATCTTCCATCATTTCCTCCTTGTCCGGCTGTAGAGATACAACCAAGTAGCGAAGCCGACCAGAAAAGCACTGGCGGCTTGCCTTCGCTGTTATATGGCTAATCTATTTGGTCACTAAATTTTGACACATCAATAGCCTTTGGTGTAAGCTTCATTTTTCCTTCTTGAATAACATCGACCCAACATATATTTATTCGTGGAGCAAACGTTCTTACAAAGAGAAGCCCGTCTTGTTCCATTGCCCATACTGGCACATTTAAATCATCCCATTTAGGATGTTCTCCTTTAAGCCAGAACCTAATGTCCATAGTATTTCTTGCGCGTGGTGGTTCTTTTCCTAAATTCTCATAGGTTATTCCAGGCTTGTTGAATCCTCTAGGTAGCCCCAGAGCAACAGTATTACCAAACCCTAACATTGTTCCTAAAACATGCCCATTACAACAATTACTATCTTTATCAACTATTTCAAATTTCCCGCATGAAGTATCACTTCCACAAACACATCCCGTGCATTGAAATTCTTCAATTAGTGCCACATAACCACTCGCTTCAGATCCGACTGGCGATTGCTCGTCCGATTCTTTAATCTCATTGTTTTCCATATTTTCCTTTCTTCAGCCAGAGACTGAGCTATGACCTGTTATCAGCCCATTACTAATAAAACTCTTTTTAGCAACGCAACCCTTTCCATGTCCCATCCTTTTTGCTTCATAGTCCTGTTTTTCTAATCCGCATTAATTCCCCCTCAACGGTTGAGGATTACGTCGTCTTAGAGGTGGGTTGTCTTCTATCCTTACCCTTAAACGTCAATGTCTTACACATCCCGTTTATACGGGAACCTATACGCCCATTAAACTTACTTGATATTTCGTCAAGCGTTAAATTTGATGTAATAACCGTGGTCTTGCTCGAATCGTCATGCCTACGGTTGATTATTATATACAATGTTTGCAGTGCCCATTCTGTCGCCTTTTCAACACCCATGTCATCTAGTATAAGAAACGGAGTCTCAGTATATTTATAAATTAAATCTCGCTCTTGATCTGCGCTGCTTTCATTAAATGCACTTCTGATGTCTAATAATAACTCTGATACTGTGATAAATATTGGTGGAACGCCTATATCAATGGTATATCTATCTTGATTATAAATAACCTCAAGCTCATCTAAATACTTTGCCATCAATGCAATTGACGTGTACGTTTTCCCCGGCCCAGGCTCTAAACTTGTAAAGAAATAGCTATTACTATCAAGCTCTTTAAGTAGTGGCTTTGGTAGGTTACTGATTGTTGCGATTACCATGTTTGGAGGAACACCACACCTAAGAAGAATATTTAATATAATCTCTTCTTTCTTTTCGGTAAATGCGAAAAGTTTATCATTGATCATTTTTTCGTGTTTCTGCCGTTGTACTTCAATTGCTTTTTCTGCACAACCCAGACACTCAGCATTCCAGATATATTTCAAAAGGAATTTGCTAAATCTCTGTTCAACTTTTTTGCCACATTTACATACAACCGGATCAGGAATTTTATTTTTAAACAGTTCAACCATCTCTTTGCCCAAAGGAGTACGTAAATACTTGTAGGCTTCTTTCTTTGCCTTGTCAATCTGATTCGTCAAGATCAACTTCTGTACCAACGTTAGAATATTTTCCCGGCAATTCTTCTGTTTTACCTTGAGGCGTTCGTTTGCTATTTGTAGTTTTTCCATTGTATTTTCCTTCCATAACTTTTAAAGCATTTGTATCATTCTTCATAATCCAATCATATGAAGCTTGCCAACCATTGTCATTTTTACCACAACAAAACTCACTCTGTAAGATTTTAACAAATACATCATCCCACAAATCATACTCACGTTCTTTAAGCCTCAGACGTTCTTTTGATTGACGATCTTTACTATTCGCAATAACTTTATCTAATTTTGTTCCACATATCTTATTCCATAAAGATTGAAGCGGAGACAGTTCTTTTCCGTTTACGTTTCCGTTTCCGTTTCCGTTT